>ODAI010231454.1_pt1 | contig 121333 bp, 97 predicted proteins | sample 1539321 | NCBI WGS metagenome assembly ODAI01 (sample SAMN02144231, study PRJEB22623) | gut metagenome | biome: sheep rumen | host: Ovis aries | place: New Zealand
CTACTAAGAATTAAACGCACAAGGAAAAACAATTAATTTTTTAATCATTATTTCAAACGTATTTAAGAACAATTATTATAACTTGGATTTTGACGAATTAGCGGATTAAGACGGGTTTTTGTCAACAGAAATTCGTTTTAATTCGTTCTAATTCGCTTAAATTTTTGTTTATGATTCGCAGTTTGCTCATACCGTTTTCTTGGATTTACCACGGCGTAGTGTCGTTGCGTAATTCCTTGTACGACAACAAGGTATTAAAGTCGTATAGGTTTGATGTGCCGGTAATCTCCATTGGCAACATCACCGTGGGCGGCACGGGCAAAACTCCTCATACCGAACTCATTGTCAAGATGTTGGAGGACGACTACAAGATAACGATCCTCAGCCGTGGCTACAAGCGCAAATCCAAGGGCTTTCGCCGCGCCACGCCTCAATCCACGGTAGCCGAGATAGGCGACGAGCCCAAACAGATGGCTCAAAAATTTGCCAGCACTGCCGACGTAGTAGTCTGCGAAGACCGCGCCGAGGGCATCAAACGAATCACCGAAGAAAACAAGGCTGAAAATCAGATGATTATCCTCGACGACGCGTATCAGCACCGCAAAGTGTCGCCAGCCGTCAATATATTGCTCATCGACTACAACAGACCGATTTTTGAGGACCATTTCCTGCCATGGGGCGACCTGCGCGAATCCGCCAAGGAAAGTAGCCGCGCCAACATTGTAATCGTTACCAAGTGCCCGCCCGACGTCAAGCCGATAGACCGCCGCGTATTTGCAAAGCATGTGGGATTGCTGCCAAGCCAGTCGATTTTTTTCACCAACTTCAATTATATGCCGCTGAAGGCTGTTTTTGGCGACCAAAACGACGCACCAAATATCACCGAGGCTACGCAGATATTGCTCGTTACCGGCATAGCCAACACAAAGTCGATAGAAGATTATGTGGCGAAGTCTTTGTCAAAAAACATCACACACATTAAATACAAGGACCACCACAATTTCAGCAAAAAGGACGTTGCCAAAATAAGCAACGCTTTTGCCACGCTGCCCGGCGACGACAAGGTAATCGTTACCACAGAAAAAGACGCTGTAAGGCTCAATGAAATGGACTTTGCACCCGAACTAAGGCAACGTATGTACTACTTGCCAATAGAGGTGAATTTTGTATTTGACGACGAATTGGAACTTAAAAACGAAATACTCAAATATGTTACAGAAGATAAAAGAAACTACCGGCTACATACAACAGTACGTCAATTTTGAGCCGGAAATAGGCATCATCCTCGGCACAGGACTTGGCAACCTCGCCAACGACATCGAAGTCGTAAAGACCGTGCCCTACAAGGACATACCCAACTTCCCCGTATCTACGGTGCAGGGACACAAGGGGCAACTCGTATTTGGATACCTCGGCGGCAAAAAGGTAGTCGCCATGCAGGGACGTTTCCACTATTACGAGGGCTACACGATGCAACAGGTAACGTTCCCCGTCCGCGTGATGAACGCATTGGGAATCAAGCTGTTGATAGTATCCAACGCTTCGGGCGGCATGAACCCAACATTCAAGACCGGCGACATCATGGTAATCACCGACCATATCAACCATTTTGGCACAAATCCGCTCATCGGCCCCAACAATGACGAACTCGGTCCGCGTTTCCCCGAAATGAGCGAGGCTTACGACCGCCGTTATGTGAAATTGGCATTTGAAGTGGCTGAGGAGTGCAACATCCATTTGCAGAAGGGCGTTTACATCGGCGTTACTGGCCCCACATTTGAGACCCCGGCGGAATACAGATTTTTCCACATTGCCGGAGCTGACGCTGTGGGTATGAGCACCGTGCCAGAAGTGATTGTGGCAAGGCACAGCGGACTACCGGTATTTGCGTTGTCGGTAATCACCGACCTCGGCGGCGGCCCCATCGCCGAAAAACCCACCCACGAGGAAGTGCAGCAAGCCGCCAACGCCGCCGAACCGCGCATGACGTTGATTATCAAAAAAATGGTAGAACGCATCAAGTTTTAACGCGAACTACCGCCACCTACGGCGACGGGGAGGTAAACGTAAATTAAAACGAATTGAAACGAATTAAAACGAATTAATTAAGTGCGAATTAAAACGAATTACAAACGATTTTTTTATTAGTAATTCGTTTTAATTCGTTATAATTCGCTTTAATTTTTGTTTAAAAAAAAGCCGCCGTAGGCGGCGCAACAAAAATATTATGAAATTATCGTTTTCCACGTGTCCCAACGACACTTTTATTTTCTATGCCATTGCCAATAAGAAGGTTGATTTGGAAGGCATTGATTTTGAGATTTCTATGCACGACATCGACGTTTTGAACAAAAACGCCGCATCGTCCGACGCACCCGAAATCACCAAAATCAGTAGCAACGCCTACGGCATCAACCTTTGGAAAAATTATGTAACATTGGATTCGGGCGCGGCTCTCGGTCGCAACAACGGCCCTATGCTCGTAGCCGCCAAATATTTTGACCCGAAGGAAATGGCGACAAAAAGGATTTTGATTCCAGGCGTCAACACTACGGCAAACCTCTTATTTTCAGTATTTTTCCCCGATGCCAAGGACAAGACGCCGATGCTGTTTTCGAGGATAGAGGGCGAGGTTTTAAGTGGAAATTACGATTGCGGACTTTTGATACACGAAGGGCGTTTCACGTACAAGGAACGCGGATTGGTGAAGATTATAGATTTTGGAGAGCAATGGGAACAGGTGATGCACCACCCTATCCCACTCGGCACGATAATCGCCCGCCGCGACATTGGCATCGACACCGCCCGCAAGGTGAGCCGCATCATACGCCGCAGCATCGAATACGCCTACGCGCACACCGACGAGGCTATGCCATACATCAGGAGCTATGCCCGCGAACTATCAGATGACGTCATCAAAAGCCATATCGGGCTGTATGTCAATAAGTTTAGCATCGATTTGGGTATGGAAGGCAAGGAGGCGATTACATTCCTGTATCAGAAGGCCAAAGAAGTGGGAATGATTGACGAAATGCCAAGAGAGATGTTTTTGGAATAAAAAAATCATAAAATCAGTCCACACTTCAATTATTTTTATTACCTTTGCGCCAAATGACTTAACTTTTGACTTTACGCAATGAAAGAACTTAGCAAAGGTACTCAAAGAGGCTTTTTTATCGTCCTGTGGGCGATGTTTATAATACCGGTGATAATTGTAACGGTGATTTTTTATCGAATTGCCAATCACCAATTGGGCGAAATACCCGACTTCGACGAACTCGAAAATCCCAAAAGTAGCCTTGCGTCGCAGATTTATTCGGCAGACGGAGTGCTGTTGGGCAAATTTTATAAGGAAAACCGAACCACTGAAAATCGTTTTGCGCCAATACCGCCGAATGTAAAGGGCGCGTTGCTCGCCACCGAGGACGTCCGTTTTTATGACCACGCGGGCATCGACCTGACGGCGTTGTTGCGTGTTGCCAAAGGTCTTATTTTTGGCGGCTCCACGAGCGGCGGCTCCACTGTAACGCAGCAATTGGCGAAAAACCTATACAAACTCCGTGGCGAAGATGTAAACATCCGCAACCGCAAGACTTCCGAAAAAATCATCATCAAACTCCAAGAATGGGTAACCGCCGTATTGCTCGAAAAGCGTTACTGCAAGGAGGAAATCATGAGCATGTACCTCAATACCGTTACCTACGGACACAATACATTTGGCATTGAGGCGGCTGCAAAGACATTTTTTGACAAGAAACCTGTTGACCTCAAACTCGACGAGGCAGCCGTTTTGGTGGGCGTATTGCAGGCTCCGTCGCGTTACAGTCCAAAATCAAATCCCAAACGCTCCAAGACGCGCCGCAATGTGGTATTGTCGCAAATAGAGAAATACCAGCCAAAAATCATGGATCTCGTCAACAAGGACAGCAAAAGCGAGGATTCTCGCTACACAATGCGTTCACATGCCGAACTTGAAGAGATGAGAGCCAAGGACATTGTGTTGCATTTCAGCATGGACACGCACACAGAAGGTTCTGCGCCGTATTTCAGGGAGTTCCTGAGATTGTTTCTCTCCGCCAAAAAGCCCGACCGCGCCAATTACGCCTCGTGGCAGGGCGATGTCTATCATGAGGATTCTTTGCTTTGGGAGACCAATCCGCTATACGGCTGGTGCAACAAAAATAAGAAAATCACCGGCGAATATTACAATATCTACAACGACGGACTTTCCATCTACACCACGATAGATTCGCGTATGCAAAAATACGCCGAGGATGCAATGGTGGAGCACATGGGAAAAGGTTTCAAAGTTGGCAATTTTGATTATGACGGATTGCAGGCGTTGTTTGAGAAGTCGGAACTCAAAAAACACAAGAAGATGAAATTTGGCGGCAAGGAGTTTGACCGTCCGTTCAGCGCAAGGATTTCGGAGGCGCAAACCCTCCAAATCATCAATCAGGCTGTAAAGCGCAGCGAGCGTTGGCGCGTGGGCAAGAATGTCAACAAACTCGACTCCGCCACGATTATCAAAGAATTTTTGGAGCCGGTGCCAATGACCGTATTCTCGTGGGCGCATCCAGAGGGCATTGACACTGTGATGTCGCCGATGGATTCGATATTGTATTACAAAAAATTTCTCCGCTGCGGCATGATGAGCATGGAGCCTCAGACGGGACACGTGAAGGCATACGTGGGCGGCATCAATTACAAATATTTCCAATACGACCATGTAAGCCTCGGCCGTCGTCAGGTGGGTTCTACATTCAAGCCGTTTGTATATGCGGGCATGTTCCTGAACCGCCACGACATCACTCCTGAACACAAACTCGCCAATGTGGAATATTCATTTGACAATCCGGGCGGCGTACCGCCGGTATATACGCCGAGGTTTTCCAAGAGTTCTAAGGACGGTCAGATGATTACGCTCAAAACTGGTCTTGCTCTCTCTCTCAACCAAATTTCGGGCTGGTGCATGAAGAGCGTGAGCCCCACGGCTGTGGTTGCGCTCGTTCACAGGATGGGCGTCATTTCACCAATAGAAAACGTGCCGTCTATCTGTGTGGGCGCAGTGGAACTCAAAATCCGCGAAATGGTAGCCGCATATTGCGCTTTTGCCAATCACGGTCAATCTACGTCGCCGGTATTCGTTACCAAAATTGTTGACAAAAACGGCAATACCGTAGCCGAGTTCAATACCGTCCACAAGGAGGCGATGAACGAAATCGTAGCTTACAAGATGGTGGAGATGCTTCGCGGCGTTACACACGGCGGCACTGCAACAAGGCTCGTATCTCCGGGATTCTTTGGTCTCAAAGGCGACATCGGCGGCAAGACCGGCACCACCAACCTCTGCGCCGACGGCTGGTTTATGGGCATTTCGCCGAGGCTCGTGTCGGGCGTTTGGGCTGGCGGCGAAGACCGTTCGGTACAATTCTCCAACGGCGAACTCGGTCAGGGTGCGCGTATGGCGATGCCGGTATGGGGACTTTATATGAAGAAAATTTCCGAAGATCCAGTGTTGTCCAAGATTTATCCCGACGCTGCCAAATTTGAACCGCCGGAGAATTACAGCGATTTTGAGAACGACGAGAGCCTGTCGGAAGGCAAGATGATAGAAAATGCTGTTGACATCGACGAATTCAATGAGTATATAGAGGACTGATAATTTTATTTGACGTTGCAACCATGACAAGGATGCGCTTTCTCATAGTCTGTGCCGCGATTATGATGTTTGCGGCTTCCTGCGTGCACGAGTTCCAGTTTCCGCAAGGCGACGTGGACAAGGATGTCGTGGTTGTGGAAGGTTACATCACCAACGAACTTCAACGTCACACCATCAAGATTACGCGGCTCAATTCTTACAACGACACCATTGTCAACAATGTTTCGGGCGCATTTGTAGCCGTTACGTCGGGGACGAGCACGTATTTTTACCATGAACGCGAAGACGGCGTTTACGAATCTGACGAAAGTTTTGTAGGGGTTGCGGGCAGTGTGTATTTCCTACACGTTGAGATAGACAGCGGCAAAGTGGTCTTGTCTGCGGAATCCACGATGTTGCCCGTAACGCCGCCAGACAAGGTAACTTTTGCGCCAACTACCGACAACAATCTCGTAATCAGCCATATAGCGGAAAGTTTTGTATCTGAAAACCCTGCCAAATACGTTCTCCAACTTTCGTGGGCGGATCCCCAAACCAATCGCCCCAAAAATGCCGTCATATACTACTACTCGCTCACCACGGTTGACATTTCGCAACTTTTTGCGCCCAAAGTGTCAGAAACGGCATTTCCCCCCGGCACTCAAATCGTAGAACGCAAATACAGCATCGACCGCGCCTACGAGAATTACCTCCGCTCCCTACTCGCCGAAACCCGCTGGTCGGGCGGATATTTTGACGAGGCGCACGGCAATCTCCACACCAACATCAACATCCTCACCACCAACAATCCCAACCTAAAAACCGCCGGATATTTTTCAGCCAACACGGTGTACATAGATACGCTTGTAGCACGGTAGAAAGGCATTTTAACAGTTATTAACTGGCTAAATCTCTGTTTTTTTATGAGATTTAGACAGATTATAATGTTATAAGTTGTCTAAATCTCATATTTTTTGTGAGATTTAGACAGAAAATAATATCATAAGTTGTCTAAATCTCGTTTTTTTGAACTCTATGACATAGTATGCAACAAGACCGTCCACGCCTTCATCACACCGCAAGGCCTCGCCAACAATATGTATGCGCGAAAGGCAGGACGGCAGGTTACGGGCGAGGAGTTGTTCAAATGAAGTTTTTTGCCTTTATTCCGCTACGAAACAGTTTTTTTGAAGTTCGTAGCGGAATAAAGGCGTTTTTCTACCAAATTTAACTTCCGTTAACAAAAATAATTGCTACCTTTGGCGCATAAAAAGGATAAGATTATGTGCATAGTAATTGGCAGAAAACAGGAAATTGCGGAACTCAACCGCCGCTTAAAAAGCAACCGCGCCGAATTTATCGCGGTTTACGGTAGGCGGAGGGTCGGGAAAACTTTTTTAATTAACGAAGTTTTCCGCGACAATATGGTCTTCAAGCATACGGGGCTATCGCCTTACGACAAGAAAAAACGTATGACAATGAAAGACCAACTCCAAAACTTTTATTTTTCGCTGGTGCGCCACGGAATGGACGGCATCGAACCGCCCAAAACGTGGATGGAGGCGTTTTTTCTCTTGGAACAATACCTTACGCGCATCGACAACGGCTCTCGGCAGGTGGTATTCATCGACGAATTGCCTTGGATGGACACCGCACGGTCGGGATTCCTGACGGCATTGGAGGCTTTTTGGAACGGTTGGGGCAACGCTCGGCACAACCTCTGCCTTGTTGTATGTGGCAGCGCGTCGTCGTGGATTATCGACAATCTTATCAACAACAAGGGCGGTCTGTATGGCCGTCTGACTTTGGAAATGAAACTTCATCCATTCACCCTTGGCGAAAGCGAAGAGTTTTTCAACAGCCGTGGAATCAAAATGTCGCGTTACAACATCACACAGGCTTATATGATTCTGGGCGGCATACCTTTTTATTTAGACTATTTTAATCCGTCGTATAGTCTTGCACAAAACGTTGATGCACTGTTTTTTGCCCGAACAGCAAAACTTAATGACGAATTTGAGCGTCTGTTCAGTTCCATATTCGACAATGCTGAAAAATGTATGGAAATCGTCCGCACCCTCGGCAAACGTCATTCGGGTTTCACTCGCGACGAAATTGCCAAAATGACCGAATCAGAACCCAATGGCGATTTCTCAAAAGTTTTGAAAGCACTCGAAGAAAGTGGTTTTATAACGCGGTATATTCCATACGGCGGCAGCAAACGCGAGGCGATGTACAAATTGACTGACAATTTCTGTTGGTTTTGGCTGCACTTCAAAGAAAGCGGCGACATCCGTCAAACCGACTATTGGCAAAATCATCTCAACGAATCCGAAATTTCGTCGTGGCGTGGAATTGCCTTTGAGGAAATCTGTCTGCAACATATCAATCAGATTAAGAGTGCATTGCAGATTGCGGGCGTGTCGTCCTCAGAATCGTCGCTCATCATAAAAGACAATCAAAACGTCGGTATACAAATAGACCTCCTCATCGACCGCGCCGACGATATTGTCAATGTCTGCGAAATCAAATACAGCAAATCTCCCTACACCGTAACGAAAGATTATGCTACAAAACTTTACAGCCGCGTCGCCGCCCTCGAAGAAGCCAACACGTCAAAAACATTTCATCTGACCTACATCGGCATCAGCCCTCTTGTGAAGAACGAATATGCGGAGGTCTTTCAGTCGGTGGTAACGGGAGAGGAGTTGTTTAAATGAAGATTTTTTCTGTCAGTGATTATCGGAGAGAAAATGTTAAAGATTTTGTAAAAAAAAGTTTTCTCCCACGATACAACATATCAAATATTGCATTATATTTGCAATGTTAAACCACAAACAAAAATCTAAGATTATGGATTTTAAAGACCAATTGAAAAACCTTGCGCAAAAAATAGTGCAAGTGAAAGATACTGTCAAGACCGAAGAAGCGACTAAAAACGCATTCATTATGCCGTTTATAATGTCGTTAGGATATGACGTGTTCAATCCGAATGAAGTGGTTCCTGAAAAAGATTGCGATTTGACAAAGAAGAAAGGCGACAAAATAGACTACACAATTGTAAAAGATGGTTCGCCAATTATTCTAATTGAGTGCAAACATTGGGAACAAAATCTGAATATACACGCAACTCAACTCCAAAAATACTACGTTGCATCAAACGCAAGATTCGGAGTTTTGACCAATGGTATCGAGTACCGTTTCTACACCGACATCGAAAAACCGAATATTATGGACGAAAAGCCGTTCTTGGTTGTTGACTTAACCAACTTGAAGGACGCGCAAATCGAAGAACTCAAAAAATTCCACAAGTCGTATTTCGACGTTGACAACATTTTCTCCACCGCGAGCGAATTGAAATACGCAAACGAACTGAAAACCGTCATTCAAAACGAGTTCACCTCACCGTCAGATGACTTTACAAAGTTCTTTGCAAAAAAAGTGTATGACGGGGTGATAACGCAAAAAGTGTTGACACAGTTTACAGATTTGGTAAAACGCTCGATTAACGGCTATGTAAACGATTTGATTTCTGACCGTTTGAAGTCGGCGTTGCAAACTCAGGAAGACATCAGTGCGCAACAGCAACCGACACCTCAGGCACAACCTGCACAACAGCCACCACAACAAGACAATACGCCCCAAGACAATACCGACACAGCCTCTAAAATAGTTACCACACAAGAGGAAATGGAAGGCTATTTGATTGTGAAAGCAATTTTGCGCGAGAAAATTGATGTGAATCGCATTTCTTACAAAGATTCGCAGACGTATTTCGCCATCTATCTTGACGACAACAGTTGGCGTCCAATCGCAAGGCTGTATTTCAATGCGAAATCGAAAAAATACATCGCCACTTTCGATGAAAACAAAAAGGAAGTGAAGCACGAAATTTCGAGCCTTGACGACATTTTCAAGTATTCCAACGAAATTTTCAAAATCGTGGATATGTATGACGGAAAATGAAGACAAGATTTACGACAAACTGAAAAAATACTGTAAGTACCAACGTTTTCGCAAGTTTTGCTATGCAAAATACATAGAAGATATGGCGAGGGGCTGGGTGGTGTCCAAAAATCAATATCATAAAGGATACACACAGGAAGAGTTTTATTCAGAAGTGGCATTGGTTTTCAAGACAGCACCCTGCTTCTATTGCTATAATTACTGTACCATTGGTGAATATGCAGAAATTTCTTCCATCCCTATGTGCAAAAAAATTGTGGATGAATGGATGACTGCTTACAAAATTGGCGGCAAAAAAGGAAATGAAGAAACGGCGAGAATAATGGCACATTATATCTATCAAAACGGATGGGTTGATTATGTGTCTGATAGAACAGTAATAAACTATTCCCTAAGGGAATTAGGAACTGACATAACTGTTATTTTGAAAAAACACCTTAACCAAAGTAATGACACACATACAACCGCAAATATTCTAAGAACCGCAATCAGAGAACACAAAGGTCACGATGCAGTGGAAATTGAGCGTTTGTTAAAACAAGGAAAAAACGTATAAAACTATTACCAAAACTCGGCGGAATCTACCAAAAAATCACACATTCCGCCGAGTTTCAAAAATTAAATCCTTATAAAATACTAACAATCAATTATTTATCAAAAATCTAAAAATCCAAAAACCGTAGGTGATTTTTAAAGTTGGGTGAGTTGGGGAGATGGATAATATATCAATTTCCCTTTACTTTATCCCCCTCTTATCCAACGCCTTCCGATACTCTTTGGCATTCTGCAAATGCTGCGCATACGTCTTTGCAAAACTATGTTTGCCGCTGAAATCTGCCTTGGCGCACATATAGATGTAATCGTTGTGGTCGTGGTCGAGCACGGCGTCGAGGGCGGTCTTTTCGGCAAAGGTAATCGGCGACGGCGGCAGACCAGTGTGCTTGTAAGTGTTGTAAGGCGAATCGACCTCCAACATCGCGCCCGTAACGCGCCTCACCGAAAAATCTCCAATCGCAAATACCACCGTCGGGTCGCTCTGCAACGCCATCCCAATCCGCAGACGGTTGAGATAAAGCCCCGCAATCGTAGGCTGTTCCTCGCGGTGCACAGATTGTTCGCACTGAACGATGGACGCGAGCGTTGCCACCTGTATCCGCGTGAGATTCAACGATTTGGCTTTCTTTTGGCGTTCATCATTCCAAAAATTATTGTAATTGACATACATCTTATCTACAAAACCGCGCTCCGTGGTGTTCCAATACATTTCGTAAGTGTCGGGGATGAACATCGCCAAGCAAGTCTTCTCATCAAAACCATATTTGCCCAACGCATCGCCGTCCGTCAGGAGATTGCAGAGCGTCGCGCTGTCCACGTCTATCTGCGAAGCCACCTTGCCGCAAAGTTGCGGGACGGTGCGGATATTATTGATGCGCAATTGCACCGGCTCCTGCGCACCCGACCTCAACATATTGATTAACTCATTGTTACTCATCGACTTTTTGATACGGTAACGACCAGGCTTGACGTTGCCGGCATAATGTTTTAAGTCGGCAACGCGCTCAAATGAAGCCTTGTCGTCAACATAAAAATTGGCGTACAAATCATTCTTCACTTGCTCGAAATCTGCGCCATTGTGAATGTAGAGATACTGGGCGTCGCGCACCGAAATATTAGGCGCATATATCATTTGATAGGCATAATAACCTATCACACAGCCCACTACAATCAAGAGAGCCGCCGCTATCAGGAGTATTTTGGTAATCTTTTTCATACGTTTTGGATTGATACTTTACAAAGTGCAATTTTACAAAAAAAATATGTCTCCACGAAAAAAAATTTGCAACATTGCCAACGATTCAATAACTTTGCAAGTTATTGTGAGGTAGGCGTCAAACTACCCAAAAACATTGTATCAACAAGCAAAAAAATATATGCAGGAAGAAAAATTCCACGGCAACGAATTGGCTCTCAGCGTGGCTTGCAATGCCTTTGAAGACGTTATCGAAGGCAAAAACCGGGCGTTGTTCATAAGCGGCGCAAAGGGTGTGGGCAAGTCAGCACTCATCAAACAACTGCGTGAACGGCTCTCATCGCCGGGAATGTTGGAAAGGTTTGGTTTTCTCGCGGGGCGGCAGTTGGACGAAGGGTTCATCCGCTTCACGGACGGCGGCGACATCTCCGCGCTGCCAAGGGATTGCTATGCCGTAATCATTATAGACGAAATCCAAGACCGCAACGACCAAAGCCTCAGCGACATCTGCAAATTGGCACGGACGTTGGCATCGTCCACAGACCTGCATTATATGCTTGTAATGGCATACACGAGCGGCAGCATCGCCACGCAATCCACGATGCTGATGCCCACCCTCGCCGAAGTGAAAGGCATCCTCTCTAACGCATCGATAGCCATCACCGACATTGAGGTAAAGCCTATGACACTTGCCGACATCGCCACGACAATAGCATTCACGATGTCGCCAAACGACTTCCCGTCCAATTTTGTAAACCGTCTCTACGCCCTCACCGGCGGCGTGCAACTGTACGTAAGGGAAGTAATCAACTATCTCCGCGAATCGTCGATAATGACCATTACGGACGGCAAATGGCACTTGGACGAAGACCTCGCCGCCCCAGTCCTCGCCCCTTCTGCATCTATAGAAGACATCGAAACTCTGCGCATCAACCTATTGGCGGAAGATTTGGAAACCGCTGATGCCGACGCTCTCACCACCAGACTTCATCAACTCTGCCGCAACTACGCCAAACATCACATAATCAGCACACAAGGCATCGAAAAACTCATCAACATCGCGCCCCGCATACTCGCCGCCGTCCACGACGATACGCTATCGCGCACCATTGCCGACCTATTGCCGAGCAATCAAGCCGACAATCGACAGCCGGACGACGCGTTGCTGATAACTCCCGAAAACATCGACCGCACCGACGAAATCCTTGCGCCGCTCGCCCAAAAATACAAGATGTCGCAACTCCTGCAAAACGCCCAACATTTGCTCGACATCATTCCCAAAGGCGACACCAACAATTACCGCATTGCATTACGCTACAAAAGCGACGCCCAGATATTCCTCGGACACACCAAGGACGCATACGACACGGCTACGCTCCTATATCAATCTGCCGAAACCGACGGCGACGCCCGCACATATCACGAGGCGTTGTTTAGGCAGGGCTATGCGGCAGGATTGATGCAGGACTTTGAGACGAGCGAGCGTTGCCTTTCGGCAGCCATCGACAAGGCGTCACATTACGACAAGCAAGCCGCCCGGCAATACGCCTGCATACAAGCATCGTTGGAAAACGACCAACCCAAATTACAAGAAGCCATACAACACGCCACATACGTATATGAATCGTCAGAATTGGACGGCGACGCCAAGCATCAATGCCAATCGCTCATCATATTGTCGCAGTCGCACAAGATGCTTTTTGATATGGACAGGTCAAAGGTGGAGGCCAAGCTCGCGCTCAAACTCTTACAAGACATCGACGACCCGCGATTGGAGGCTCGCGCACATGCCACAATAGGTTCGTATTATCAAAGCAACCACGAAAACGACAAGGCGATGGAGCATTACCGCATCGCCGAACAATTGCTAATGCAAATCAACGACACTCCGGGCATTGCCGGCATACACATCAACATCGGCAACTTGCTCTGCGACAGTAGCAACTACGACGACGCCATCAAGCATTTTGAGGACGCACTCGCCGCCACGCAAGGCCTCGATGTACTCAGCAAACAACTCGGCGCATACATCGGTCTCGCCACCGCCAATATCTACAGGGGCAGCGGCGCACAAGCAGAAAAATATCTCACCGAAGCCATGGACATCGCCAACCAATTAGGCAGCAACTGGGCTTTGGCATACACCAATTCCACTTGGGGCGAATATCACCAACAGATAGGCGAATTTGAGGAGGCTCTTGCTTTTTACAAAAACGCACTCGAAATCGACCAACGAAACGAGGACGCCATCAATGTATATTGCGACCTGATAAACATCGCAAGCATGTGCAGCTACACCGACCGCATCGACGAGGGCATCCAAACCCTCCAAGTAGCGCAGGTAATGTCTGTGGAGAGCATCAAGGAATCGATGGCGGGCAACGTCAACAACACCTTTGCGGGGCTTTATTATGCCAAGGGCGACTACGAAATGGCTCTGTCGCATTACCAAAAAGCCCTCGAACAAGACATCAAGAACAACCACCAAATCAATACGGCTATTTCGTATGGCAACATTTCAGGCACTTATTTTGCCCTCAACGACCTCGACAACGCCATTCTGATGGCAGACAAGGCTATTGCCATCGACCGCCAACTCAACGACAATCTCCAACTCGCCAACCATCTCTCGCGTCAAGCCGCCAACTATCAGGCGCAAAACAAACTCAACGAGAGCCGCGACCTGTTTTTGGAATCGGCAAGGATGTTCCGTCGGCTCAATATCCTCGATGACGAGGCGATGATGCTCCGCAACGCCGCCGCCAATATGCACGACCTTGGCGACAACGTGGCTGCCGGCAAGATTCTCCGCGACGCACTCTCAGCACTCGAAGAATCAGGCAATTACGAATTGCAACCAGACATCATAAAACTCCTCGCGCTTTTGGCATCGGAGGAAGATCATGACGACGAAGCAATCAACCTTTACAAAAAGGCGGCTTCTATTTATGATGACCACAATATTGAACTCGACGACAATTACGGCGACATTTATCAGTCGATGGCAGACATTTACCTCGAAACCGACCGCAATGCCGACGCGATAGAATGTTACCGCCACCTTGCGGAAATTTATGCCGACGACGACCCAGATTACAGCGTTGAAAACCGCATACTCGCCGGCAAAACATACATACAGATGGACAACGAACCGGGTGCTACCAAGGAATTTGACATTGCATACGGACTATTGGACAAGATGAAGGACAACGACGCCCGCGCCGCCGCCACAAGCGACATCGGCGATTATCTCTATTGGCGCAAGATGTACGACGAGGGGTTTGCATTCAAGGCAAAGGCCATCAACGACATCAAGGACACCACAGAAAACCGTCCTTTGCTCGCACGCCTTCACTACACATTTGCGGAGTGCCTCCTCGACCAGCGCAAGACCGCCGAAGCCCTCGAAAACTATTACGCCGCGCTCCGCATTTATCAAGACACCAAGGACAATTGGCAACAGGCGTTCATCCTCAACAACATTGGCTACGCCTACGACACGATAGGACAGGTGAAGACCGCATCGCAATTTTACCACCGCGCCTACAATTGTTACAAAGAAGCCAACGACCTCGATGGCATGTACAACAACCTCAACAACGAGGCGTTGATGTTGGAAAAAATCGGACACTTCGAGGATGCTGCGGCGTGCTACAATGCGGCGTTGGACTTGTTGCAAAAAGAACACGCCGACCCCGCCGAAATTGGCCGTTCAGCCCTCAACATAGCCAAAAACCTGATGAACGTACTGAGCGACGACGCGGTAAAATATTTCAATCTTGCATACACCAATTTCAAGGATGATGATATGCTCGACGAGATGCTCACGTGCCTCGACCTTTTTGCGATGCACTACGTCAACAAGCAAAACATCGCCTCCGCCAAATCGTGCATCAACGTTGCGCAGACTTTGCTCCACAGCCACCATGCATACGAGGCGCAGACCAAAATCAACAATCTAATTGGCTGCATTTACACGTATGTTTGGGAGCCCGCCAACGCCATCGAATCGTTCTACAAGTCGTTGCGCATACTCGCCGAACACGACCAATGGGGTTCGATGGCGCATTGTCATTTCCTAATGGCCAACAAACTGATGCACAACGAAACCCACCTCACCGACATCATCGAAGTAAAGGGCAAGACCGGCAAGGTGTGCGATTTTTGTATGGAATTTCTTGATTTTGCAGTGAAGACATCCGACAAGGAAGGGCTGCAATCATTGTTGTCGGACGCCATCGGCACCCGTGCGCTCCTGCATTGGAATGAGAAAAATTACGACCTCTCCGAATCCGATATGAACACCGCCATCGAAAAGGCTACAACAGACGAATCGCGTCTGTCGTTGATGTTACATTCAGGCGTTTTGGACTATATGCGCAAGTCATACGACACCGCCGAATTCAAATTCACCGAAACTTACCAATTGGCGGTTCAAAAGCACTTGTTTGAGGAACAACTCACCTCCAAGGCGTGGCTCTGCAAACTTTACTTTGACCGTGGTGAAATCCATCGCGCCGCCGTCATACTCAACGAACTCCGCCCAAATATAGAATACGTGCTTGCAAAAGTGCCTGCATTGGCTGAAAATTTGGCTAAGCGTTAATCATATCCCCTGCAACGCCCTGTACCGCTCCCTCGACTCCACGGCATATACGCTGCCCGGATAGTCGGCGAGGATGCGCATATAATATTCCTTGGCAGATTGCGGGTCGTTGAGATGCTCCTCGGCAATTTTTGCATAATAATAACAAGCCTTGTCGGCGAGTATGTCATAGGAATAGTCGTCGGCTACTTTCTTATAATAAACCGCCGCAGTATCATAATTGTGCTGTTTGGCATAAATCCGCGCCTTCATAAACAACGCCTCATCCACGAGTGGCGAGGTCTTATGTATGGTGATGATGCTGTCGAGCGAGAGGATTGCCTTGGCGAGTTGATTTTGCTGACGGTACATATCGGCGCGAGCATAGATGCGGAGGTCTGGGCTCGACAATTGATTTTCGGAAATGAGAGCCGTAGTATCGCCGGGAACAGAATTTTCGCGCTCGGCATTGTCGGCAATGAGCAACGAAAGTTCCATTGCATCGTTGGCAACGAGTTTTGTGGTGGCAGCTTTGAGGACGTCGAGTTGCGATGCAGCCCACTTGAAATTGCCCGTGTAATACGCCACACGCGCCTTGCGGAATTTTGCCTCGTCGCCGTATTCGTTTTGCTTGTTGTCGTTCTCAACTTTTGCGTAGGTCATCAGCGCGTCCCAAACATCGCCCTCGTAAAACTGAATGTCGCCGAGTTCGAGGTTGAGAGTCGCCTTTGTGGAATAATTGACACCCTGAGCCTTCAACGCCCGCTCGATGATGGCTCGCGCACTGTCGGGTTTGTCGAGGTAATAAGTCTCAATGCGGGCATAATTGCGGATTTCGGCGACGGTCTTGCTGTTATAACCAAACTCCTCAAATGTGGCGGCGTACTGCGATTCGAGAAATTTAATTTGCTCCATATCAGTGATTTCGCCGCTCTCTATCTGTCGGTACATCGACGTCAATGTGCCGAATGTGGCGCGCTGATGGTAAGGACAATCCTTGCCCTTTGCCAAAACATATTTGTAGGCATCAGCCGCCGCCGCGTAGTCTTTGGACTGCAACGCTTGGTCGCCAATCGTAATGAGCCGCTGCCCCAATTCGCCAAGCCTCTTGTCCAACGCCTTCGCCTGCACGATTGCGCTCTTGAAATTCTTTTTTTGCACCAACAGCCAAATCATCATCTCCGAATAATGCGTGGATGGCTTTTGCTGGATACGTTGGAGGAGCGTGGAGCGCAGTATGTTGTAAAATTCGTCGTTGATGTCGTTGTTGATGTAATACTGATACATATTTTCGACGTTGAAAATATCCGTGGGGGTCTTGTCAACTATGTCCAAGCCCGTCTCCGCCATCATCTTGAAATTCCGCGAACTTGCATAGACCGAAAACAATTCGTTGTTGAAATCCTCGCCAGTGATTTCACGGGCTTTGAGGAGCGTCTTTTCGGCGTATTCGTTTTCGCTGAACGTCAGAAACTGATTGGTAACTTGAATGATGGAATTTCTATCTGGACGCAGCGACGATACCGCGCCATCATATTCCGCCTGAGCCTTGTCATTTTTTCCCTGTTGCTTATAGACATAACCAAGCACAATTCTATACGACGGGTCGGTCTTGGCAGTGGCAGACGCCTGTTTCTTAGCCGCCTTCTCTGCCTTCTCAAATTGTTCAGTGCGCAGGAGACAGTTGATGTAATAATTGAAGTAATTCTTTGATTTTGACTGATTAAACAACTCCTCAAACAGATACGCCGCCTTGTCGTACTCCTTATTGTTGTAATAGGAATACGCAAGTTGCACATTGTCGTTGCTCTGCGGGAAGGCAGAGAGGGCGGCGAGGAGGAAGATTATGATGGTGAGTAATGGTTTCATAATTTTGGAAATTATTGTAAGATTAATTGTTGTTGGCGCTGGATTGCGATAACATTAGTCAATGCCTTGCCCTGCCGCTCATAAAGGTCTGTGTCGATGAAATTGAGCAAGACATTGCGGCTCCAACCATTTTGAACAGTCTGATGGACAAAGAAAAGGGCTTTGTCAGGAACATTAAAGAATTTGTCAATAATATATCGATGATGTCCCCACGGCACATTAAACAAATCTCGTCTGATTTGCTCAACTACTTGTTGCGTAAAATGGAAATTGTCAAAACAATCAACAACCTGTGGGTTATTTATATTTTTTTCTAATAACGCCTTGCCCGAAGAGTTTATTTGTTTTTTTTCCAAATAATCCACAACTTGTGGAGAAATTATAACATAAGATTGGTACAGAAGGTAAAACTTCTTCATATACATTATGTTAGTTTCCGAAAAACAAGTTGCATCGGGGTTAAGTTCTCGCAAATCTCGGCTGAGGTTTTTCATAAACCCACTACCCCATTTGTTTTCCGCTTTTTTTTCAACAATATCCTTTCCGAGTTCCCAATAATATTGCAGCATTTCGCTGTTGACCTTTACCGCCGCCTTGATTTGGCTTCTGCGGTAACGGGAACTCAGTTCGGCTATCCATTTAGTATAGTCTTGGTCTAATATTTTAATCGGGTTTGGCATAATAATTTCCCTGTAATTTTTCTGCAAATATAAGAATCTTTTTTGACATAAAAAACTAATCCCACCGTCCTGATAATACAATGACAGTGGGATTAGTCAACATTGCAAACCAATCGGTTTCTTAGAACCCTTGCGGCTTACATTCATTTAAAAATTTCGCAAAGGGAGACATAACACGCTCTAAAAACGCCCATTTTTCCAAGCCGGGATACGACGGATGGAAAGATTCGATTACAACCATACGTCTCTGCTTGTAGTAACGCAAACGACAATGCCATTTTGTTTCTACCCGATTCTGCAAAGGATACCTATAATCCAATGGATAATCTGATTCCCCTAAAAAATTCTCTTGGGTAATGAAATCGAACATTGTACCATTACCGTCACAACACACAATTACATTCGGACTCAGAATATCGATTTCTTTTTTCAGAAAAACTTCATCACGTTCCAACGCTTCTCTTAATATATTGGGTGGACAATCTTCGCCTCCTGCCAATTTCTTTGTTTCAATAAACGCAAAAGGCTGAGTGTTCCAAACCTTCTTCACAACACCTTCTTCCATTTTGGATACTATATCTCGATCTCCAACTCGACGTTCGATCCTATTCTCTAATATTCCATAGAGCAACATTGCAAGCCACGGATAAAATTTCCCCTCCAAATCACTGACAACGTCTTTGTTCATTTTCATACTATCCCTTGTATCATACCCATATCCGTCAGGACAATCTTTCACCATTAACATTACACGCCTTGATGAATTCTCCCACAATTCGTCCACATTAATAGAATCATCAACCTTACGCATAATGCCATCTCGGCAAAACTTGTTTCGGTCCGCCTCGGGATAACTATTTATCCATTGCTCAAAGAGCGTATCCAAGCATTCATTGTAGTTTATGAAATAACTCATATTCTTTGTTATTAATTGTTAGCAATCTTTCAACGTCCCAAATGTAATAACATAATGCTATATCTTCCAAATATTTCTACACATTTTTTATTATTTTTTTTGCATTATTTTTTATTTTTCCATAATTATCTGAATCATAGAAAATTACAATAATTTTTGTAAGGTTCAATAGGTAAAAATATAAAAATTTTGTAAGATTCAATAGGTAAGTTTTTGAAAATCTTGTAAGGGTCAATAGGTAAATTGAATTTTTTTGCGCGGAATAAGGAATTTTTGTTATTTTTGTGAAGAGGGAAATGGATGTTTGATGTCAATTCAATGCAACTCTAATTTGTCAAAAATCTGACAGATTCAACGATGTTTCAAAATGTCGATTCCATATTTATCGATTTGGTTACGGAAAAAAGGGTTCAAATTATTGTGATCGCATATCAAATCAACCTTGCAGCCCAACAAATCTTCCAAATACTGCGCCGCAGCGATGGCATTATAAAACACAGGAGGCATCTGCACAAACAAATCCACATCGCTGTTTCCGTTGTGGGTGTTCTTGGCGACACTCCCCAAAAGACGCATCGAAGTAATTCCGAAATCGTGGATGAGCCTTTCGGAATTGTCTTTGAGAAGATTGATATATTCGGACTGCGATTTCATAGCCATAAAGTTTCTGCAAATGTAACATATTTTTGGGCAAGGTTCAATAGGTAACACGAAAAAATTTGCACATAACCAAAAATTCTCCTATTTTTGTAAACCAAAAACTTACGAAAAATGAAACGAACACTTATACTATTGACTTTGCTCATTATGGCGACCACCGCCATCGCCCAAAACTTTCCCGACACGCTGAGGGAATTTCGCGGTGTGTGGGTGGCGACTACCAAGCGCATCGACTATCCGCAGAAGGCTACCACAGATGCCAATACATTGAAATCCAATTACATAACATTATTATCACAATACAAAAACGCCGGATACAACGCCGTGGTGTTTCAAGTGCGCCCCGCCGCCGACGCTTTTTTCAAGTCGCCTTACGAACCGTGGAGCGAATGGCTCACCGGCAAACAGGGACGCGCACCCGTGCCCGAATTTGACCCGCTTACATTTATGGTGGAGCGCACACACGCGCAGAAAATGGAGTTTCACGCTTGGTTCAACCCATTCCGCGCCGTGGCTACAACGCAATACGCCGACGTATGCGCCAATCACATCTCCAACACCAAACCCGAATGGTTTTTCTCGTATGGCGGCAGCAAATATTTTGACCCCGGCATCCCCGAAGTCCGCGAATACTTAATCAAGATAATCGTCGATGTAGTAAAGCGTTACGACATCGACGGCGTACATTTTGACGATTATTTCTACCCCTACCCCGTGCAGGGCGACAATAAGAAATTCATCGAACTCCCCGACGACAAGACGTATCAAAAATACAAGGGCAATTTCACCGACAAGGCGGCTTGGCGGCGCAACAATGTAAACGTATTCATCCGCGATTGCAACGCCGCCATCAAGAAGGAAAAGGCGTGGATAAAATTTGGCGTGGGTCCGGCGGGCGTTTGGCGCAACAAGCGCGAAGACCCCGACGGCTCCGAAACCAATTCGCTCTCCGCCTACGACTATCTCTACGCCGACGTACTCACTTGGCTCAAAAACGGCTGGATAGACTATGCCGCGCCGCAGATATATTGGAACATCAAGCACCAATACAACCAATTTGAAAAATGCGTCCGTTGGTGGAACAATCACGCCTACGGTCGCAACATCTACATCGGACTCGGCGCATACAATCAGGAGAATGGCGGTGCCAACGGTTGGAACGACCCAAACGAAATCCCCAACCAAATCAATATCACCCGCAAATATCCCAACGTGCAGGGAATCATCACCTACCGCAGCACCACCATCACCAAAAACCCGTTGAATATGGTAACGTTGGTAAAGCAAAAATGTTTTAATCGCGATGTGATGATGCCCCGTATGCCGTGGCTCGAAAACAGCCCCAACAGTCCCGAAGCCACCATCATCAAGGCTCCCCGCCAATACGTTGTGCATTGGACAGACGAAAAGCAACGCGCACTGCCCGCCGACGACAAACCAGTATTCTACGCCATCTACCGCGTCAAGGGCAAGAACCCCGACTTTGTACCGTCGCAAAAGAATTTCCTCAAATTCACCGACAATTGCGACCTCCGTCTATTCCACAAGGGCAAGGCTTGGTTCCGCAAAAAATTCTACACTTACAAGATAACATCCTTCAACCGTTACCACGTGGAGAGCGCACCAAGCAAGGCAATCATCATCAAATACAGCAAAAAAGACCGTGTAGAATAATGGACATCACAATATATACCGACGGCGCATCGCGTGGCAATCCTGGACCAGGCGGCTACGGCGTAGTGCTAATGAGCGGACCTTACAGGCGCGAGATTGCCGAAGGATTCCGCAAGACCACCAACAACCGTATGGAACTCCTCGCGGTAATTGTTGGGCTCGAGGCGTTGAAAAGGCCGGGAATGAATGTTACCATCTATTCTGATTCGCGCTATGTAGTGGACAGCGTGGAAAAAGGATGGATTTGGGGATGGATTAAGAAAGGATTTTCAGGCAAGAAAAATCCCGACCTGTGGATGCGTTTCATCAGGATTTACCGTCAACACACTGTAAAATTCGTTTGGATCAAGGGACACAACGACACCCCAGAAAATGAACGTTGCGACCGTATGGCAGTGGCAGCGGCGTTGGATAAGGATAAATTGAAGGTGGATGAGGGGTTTGAGAATGAGGCTGCGGGAAATACGATGCTGATGTAATTACAAATTATATTGTTTGGAATCCTTGCTGCCAAACCTCTCTTCCGGCTCGGCGGCGATTCTGTAATTATTGCCATCCGTTGCCCAATCGTCGTAGCCGAAGCCGACATTGGTGTCATCGAAATCGTCCTCGAAATCTGCACTCGAAACGTCGCCAATCTTGACAGCCTCTCCCCTATTGGTAAGGTAATGCAACGTATTGAGCAACCGCGCAATGGTCAATTCGGCGTCGGCTTTGCGTTTCAATTGACATTCCCAAACCACCAACGCCGTCCATCCGTGTTGCTTGTAAAGGTCGAGGACACGGATGTCGCGGGCGCGGTTGCGGTCGATTTTCTTTTGCCAAAATTCGACATTGCTTTTGGGCAGATGGTACATCCCACATTCCTCGTGTCCGTGCCAAAAACAGCCGTTTACAAATATCGCCAAGCCATATTTCTTGATGGAAATGTCGGGGCTGCCGGGCAAATCCTTGTTGCCAACACGAAACCTGTATCCGGCGGCATACAAGGCTCGCCGGATAATGAGTTCAGGTTTTGTGTCGCGACTATGGATTTGCGACATTACAAAAGAACGTTTGGATTGTGAGAAAACGTCCATACTATTAATGACAATTATCTGACGCACATGCAATTATTGCGCCCATTCAGCACCTTCGGGAGTGCGTCGCCATGCAAAATAGCTGTCGAGCACCTTCATTGCTTCGAGGCTCGGTGTCTTGCCTTCGTGCGGCGTGGGACCCGTCAGGTACATATAAGTTTGGTTTTCGTTGGTGAACTGAGGCCAATTGGGGAGGCCGTCGCCGTTGGGGTCGCCGGTCTTGGCAAAATTAGTCCAATACTTGCCCATTGCCTTGGAGAGCGCGATGTCGCTGTCGCCCTGATTGATGTGTTGGAACACGAAATTAACATCCTGACCGTGGTACGAACCTTCGGCATTGGCGGGCGGCTGGTCAAAATAATAGATATAGACCTTGCTCTTGCCTACCTTCGACTGCAACGACGCCCAAGCCCAAGTCTGCCAACCAAATGCAGCGTCGCGCATAAGATCGCGGGCGGTTTTGTTGAGTACCTTTTCCTCGCCGAGCGGATAGGCGGCAAGCAACGCATCTGCAAATTTGCCATAACGGTTTTTAACGATTGTGGGGTGGTTTTCGTAATTGTCGCCCCAAGAGAAACTGCCGCCCTCGTCAGAATTGTAGCCTACAAGGATGTCAACATCGTTGAAGTCGCCCTTTTCGTAGAGTTTGTATTGGTCGTCCTTGATTACATAGCCATCGACTATGGGCCATGCACCAAATCCCGACATATCTTGACCGGCAAATTTTGCGGCGTCCAATGCGCGGAGGTCGGCGAGCGAGGATGCACCGAGTTTTTGGGCGATTGCCTTACCGTCTTGCTCTGCCATTGCGAGAGTCTTCATATTTTCGCCCGGATAGGTAGTCTTGCGTGTGGGACCAAACGAACCGCCGCTCTGCGAAATTGCCCTCTGGAACAATCCCTTAGCCAACGGCGACGCGCACAGCATACTTACCGAAATGCCGCCCGCGCTCTCGCCAAAGATGGTTACATTGTTGGGGTCGCCACCGAAATTGGCAATGTTGTTCTTTACCCATTTGAGACCGGCGATTTGGTCGAGAATGCCGTAATTGCCGCTCACGTGCTGAGGGTTTTCGGCGGTGAGTTCGGGCAAGGCGAGAAAGCCGAGGTTGCCAACGCGATATGTGATGGAAACCACCACAACACCATTCCTTGACAGGATTTCGCCGTCGTGGCTCGGGTCAGCGGTAGAGCCAAATGAAAATCCGCCGCCATATATCCAAACCATCACCGGCATCTTGTCGCCGGCAGTCTTGGCGGGCGACCACACGTTGAGATACAAGCAATCTTCGCTGAAATTATCGGGATTGGCGTCGCCTTGGATTGGTCCTTTGGCAAATTCGGTGGTCTTCTTGACATCGGTCCACGGCGTGGCGGGCTGCGGAGCTTTCCACCGCAAATTGCCTATCGGCGGCGCGGCAAAGGGTATGCCCTTGAAGATTTTGAGGCTGTCTTTCGTGTAGCCCTCCACCTTGCCATATTCGGTGGAGACGATGTTGGTGAGTTCGTTGTTGGTGGATTGTTGACTGCCGGTGCAGGCAGCCAACATCGCTACCAAAGCAAATAATATTGTTGTAATTCTGCGCATATTTGTAGTTTATTATGTTTATTTCTTTGGACTGCAAATTAACATAAAAAATATCAAAACTACAAAATAAATCAGCAACTATTTGCCCCTGAAACCTTTTCTGTGGTATTCGTTGCGCTCTTTTTTCTTGCGGCCAAACATATACTGATCGTCGTTGTCGTCGAAGTAGGGCGACTTGCGGCGGTCAAAATCGCGGTCGTTGCCACGGTTTAAATCATTAGAGCGGTCGAAATCCTTGTTGCCAAACATTGCTGCGCGGCGTTCCTTGCGGTTGGGCTTGTGCGGTGTGCGGTCGCGGTCGGAGCGGGTGTGTTCGCCGTTGGAGGATGCTTGCTCCACGGTAACGGACTGTCCGTCAAACTGTGCATCGCGCATTGCGTCAAGGACTTCCTGGAGATGTTCGGTATCAACCTCAAAGAAAGAGAAATTCTTCTGAATGTCGATCTTGCCGATGGAAACCTCGCGATTGTCCACCACACGATTCACAAATCCCATCATCGTGCCGGGCGACACGTGGTCCTTGCTGCCGAGCGAAATGAACAGCCTCGAATAATCCTTGCCATACTCACGGCGGTCGCGGTCGCGCTTGCCACCACGACGCTCCGAACGATCACGGCGGTCGTCACGGTCGTCAAAACGGTCGCCACGGTCGCGCTTGCGGTCTTTCTTGCGGTCCTTGCCGGATTCCTTGTCGTCGAAATCTACGTTGATATCCTTGGCATTGCGGTAATAATCGAGGAACCTATTGAACTCCATCGACACAAATTTCTTGATAATTTGGTCGCGGCTCATATCGGCAAATTTTTCGGCAATCTGTGCGCTGAACGCCTCTATCTGCGCCTCGTCTATCTCCACATTCTTCACCTTGTCGATGAAATTGAGGAGTTGGATTTCGCAGATTTCGCGGCCGTTGGGTACAGGTTTGCGCTCAAATTTCTTCTTGCAAATCTTTTCGATGGTGCGGAGCTTGCCCTTCTCTTTGAGGTGCAAGAGCGAAATCGAAACGCCCGATTTGCCAGCCCTGCCTGTACGTCCCGAACGGTGCACGTACACTTCGGGGTCGTCGGGCAGATTGTAATTGATGACGTGTGAGAGGTCGTTGACATCCAAACCACGCGCCGCAACGTCGGTGGCAACGAGTATTTGCAGATGACGGCTGCGGAATCGTTGCATCACATTGTCGCGCTGCGCCTGAGAAAGGTCGCCGTGGAGGGCGTCGGCATTGTAACCGTCTGCCATCAACTTGTCGGCAACTTCCTTGCACTCCATCCTCGTGCGGCAGAATACAATGGCGTAGATGTCGGGATTGACGTCGGCAACGCGTTTGAGTGCTTCGTAACGGTCTTTGGCGCGAACCATAAAATATTGATGCTCAACATTTTCGGCGGCAATATTTTTGGCAGCGACGGCTATTTCCTCCGGATTTTTCATGTACGACTGCGCCATGCGCTCGATGTCGGCGGGCATTGTGGCAGAGAAGAGCAAAACGGTCTTGTCTTCCGGGGTGTCGGCGAGGAGAGTATCGAGGTCGTCCTTGAAACCCATCGAGAGCATTTCGTCTGCCTCGTCAAGTACGAGCCACTGGATAGCGTCGATTTTGAGGGCTTTGCGCTCCATGAGGTCGATGGCACGTCCGGGGGTTGCCACAACAATCTGGCAACTCTTTTTCAACTGCTTGATTTGCGCGGAGATGCTTGCGCCGCCATATACGGGTACTATGGAAAGTCCTTTGAGATACTTGGAAAAATTGGTCAAATCGCCGGTGATTTGAAGGCACAATTCACGAGTAGGACAAAGTACAAGCACCTGAGTATCGGTGTTGTCGATGTCTATCTGATTGAGTACCGGCAGACCAAAAGCTGCGGTCTTGCCTGTGCCTGTCTGCGCGAGGGCGATGAGGTCGCTCCTGCTGCTTGTGATGAAAGGAATGGTCTTTTCCTGAATAGGGGTCAACTGCTCGAAACCCATTTCGGTAACGGCGTCGATGAGGGGTTGTTTCAACCCGATTTCCTGAAAGTTCATTTGTCGTTTTTATGTTATTAATTACCACTACGGCAATACGAACCTCCTGGCTTCTTTCCCATCTAATCCCATTGTGCGAGCCGCGTCAGCCGCCCGGAGACTTGTATTCCGCTTAAATTCAGGCTGCAAAGGTAGTGAATGTTTGGGAGTTGAATGTTAAGGGAATGGTATTTTTGGGTTAAAAATTATAGTTGTTCGATTTCTTCGGCAGAAAGTCCAGTAAATTTGACAATTAAATCTACTGCCATTCCATGTTCCTTCATTTGTCGGGCGATTGACAAATGAGCCTCTCTTTCGCCTTGCGCAATGCCTTGTGCCATACCTTGCGCCATACCTTTTTGAAAACCACGTTTTTCACCGCGCTTTTCACCCTTCTCCGCACCTTCTTGATATTTGACGTTCATTGCATCTTTCAGGACAACATAATCGTCGTACTCCTTCATATACTTTTCCTGCTCTGCACGGGTAAGTACATGATAACGAGCAATCTCACCAAGTCGCGAAAGTGCAGGAGTCTTGTCCATAAATTGTATTGAAGCCTTCATCTTGTCCATATTTGCTATGTTGTACAACCAATAATCCAATTCCGTTTTGCAGGTTTCGAGTTTCATCTTCCTTTTCCTGAAATACGGCAATTGGATTTTCCAATATTCAACGAGGTCGTTGGTTATTTCCTTTTTCTTGCTGTTGACATCTACAATGCAATTACGCGAGACCTTGTGGTTCTCTTCTCCTGGAATTTTGAAGTTAAGGAGAAATATACCAACAACTTTGTTGATGTTGTAGTCCCACTTCTTCTTTTCCCTCTTGGTGATAGTATCCCCTTTCTGCTTGATTATATCGCCCTGATTGGAGATGCTGCGGGCTACATAATAGGTAATGCGCCTATCAAGAAACGACTGCTTCTCGTTTTGCATTTCTATTATGAACTCCTCGCCCGTGTCGAGTTTGCATTTGATGTCGTATATCACCCTGCGTGATTTTTCTTTATCACCGTCAGACTCATTGTTGAGATATGTCAGACTCACGATATTGAGTTTTATTCCGGCGTATTCAAACAACGCCGTCAGGAAACCCTTCATCACTATCTCGTCCCTGAAACACTTCTTGAAGCCGAAGTCTGTTATGGGGCTGATATACAAAAAATCTTCTTTTGCCATATTGTGTTACAATAATTTTAGGCAAATGAAACAAATATTTTGGAAATATGCAAGGAAATTGCTACATATTTTTCAAAAAAATATAAAATATAGGGTAGCTCACGGACTACCCTTGGTGTTTTCGCGCCGTTGGCGCTACGGGCGATTGGCATTGGTGTAGGGACGCGGCGCGCCACGTCCCTACCTCCGCCACTGCCTGATATGGAAAACCATGCGCAAGGGATTGTATAAGTCATATAACTATCTGATTTATAGGGGTTTACCTCCATTTATATTTCATATTTTTGAGTTGATCGCATTTCATGGCGTGTAAGTTTTGGTGGATTGTACATCGCTGCAAATATAATGAAAAAAACATAATATAGTGCAAAAAATGTGAATTTTTTTCGATATTACAATGGTTTCACGATATTGCCCGCCGCATACAGCGCAAGTATCGTGTTTTTTTAGCAAAGTTTTCTACAATAATTTCCAATCATATTTTACAAACAAACGATTTCATCAACGGCAATGCCAGTGTATTTGGCGATGACATCAACGGGCAATCCATCGGCTTTCATAGTGCGGGCAGTGGCAAGCAATGCTTCCGCACGTCCTTCTACTCTACCTTCTTCACGTCCTTCTTCACGTCCTTCTTCACGACCTTCCGACCGTTCTCTTGCCATTGCGTTGCGCTGCGTCATTATTTCGAGGCGGTAATCGTTATATTTGTAGAGGTCGCCATCCGAATAGGCTGAACGTTGCACAATTTTCAACGCTTCGTTTATTTCTGGATTGTCGGTCAAGGCTTCGTCAACACTTTGCGTCGATTCGTCTATCTCCGTCAAAAACCTAAGCCACAATTCTTTGATGGCACGGTTGCCACGGTCGGCGGGCTTGTATTTGGGCAATTCTACAAATATCAACGCAAGGTCTTTACGGATGTCGTCAGGGTGGTTCTTGTTGGCGATGTAAAACTCTTGCATATAGCCATCATCACCATCATAATCGAAGGCATCATCGTTGACAAGCGCAAGTGCATACACTTCACGCAGTCTTTCAAAAGCCGAACCCTTGTCCAATTGTTTGGAATACATCGCCGCAACATTATACAATGTCCGCGCGAAAAACTCCCCGTTCCAAAGCGACTGCATCTCCACAATGAAGCCGCGCCCATAATTGTCGGTGCAGCGAACATCCACGATGGAGAGCTTCTTGCCGGGATTGTCGGGCACAGTTTCGTTGGTGAGGTACTCCACACTAACTATCTCCATACCCTCCGGCAACGGCAATAGCGCGTTGAGAAGGCTCTTGACGAGGTTGGGATGCTCGCCAAACACCTTCTTGAAGGTCAAATCGACTTTGGGATTGAGGTACTTTGACATAGTGAAATGCGTTTGTTTGTTCTACGGCGCAAATATAATGTATTTATTTGGAAAACAAAAAAAATTATGATTTCACGATATTGCCCGCCGCATACAGCGGATACACCTTTATGTCCTGATACTCGCAAAAATTCTCGAGCGAGGTGCGGATGCCAAATGGCGATTTTTTTTGAGACATAAATATACGTAGGCTCTGCATCTTGCCAGTTTTGCCCGACTTTACTTCCACCGGCAATATCTGATTGTGCGACTGTACAAGATAATCAATTTCTGCATCACTGCCCTTCTTGTCTCGTTGCCAACAATATAGCGCGGCAGGGAAATCAGCGGGCATATTTTTCACAAACTCACACCCAACAAACACCTCTGCCAAAGGGCCTTTGTTGATAAAATTGATGTCGTTTTCCAATATAATGTCCTTCAAATCGAGATTGAGCACACGCTGCAACAGACCCGTATCAAACATTATCATACGGCGGCATCTTTCGTCGGTCTCTGCGCCGAGGGGGATGCCATTGGCGGCAGTGTGCGTTACGGGATATACCAATCCCGCCAATATCAACGTCTGCAATGCTGCCTGAGCCTGTTCTGTGCGCACACCGTCCACTTTTGAAAACATAAATTTGCCCTGCGTCTGCGCCGCCACCGACATAAAGACCGCATCTATACGCGACGACGGTATGCGGCGACGGTATTTCGCAAAATCGTCCCTGTAAGAGGTTATAAGTTCGGCAAGGATTTTCTGACATTCGACAAAAGAATTGGTTTCGGCGTATTTTTTGACAACGGCTGGCATGCCTCCTATTATCATAAAGGCTCGCAAAAACTGCAAAAGTCGGTTGTGAACGACATCAGACAAAGGGTTGGACGGCGACGCCTTGCTGACGGCTGCGGCGAGAGGAGCATTGTCCATCGCTTGGAGAAATTCCGAAAAACAAAAAGGATACATATACAGCGAATGTATGCGTCCGACGCCAAAGGACGGCAACTCTTCGAGGGCAAACTCCAACAACGAACCTGCGGCTATGACATGGAGTTCGGGATATTGTTCATAAAAATCCCTTAGGCAGCCTATTGCGGCAGGGCAATCCTGTATTTCGTCTATAAAAAACAACGTTTTGCCAGGCTTGAAAGTAAAGCCTTCAAGCAACGACAACTCCTCACAAAGCTGCTGAGGCGACTTCATTTTGTTGAATACGGCATGTAAATCTTGCCGAAGATGAAGGTCTATCTCTACATAATTTTCAAATGTTTTGCCGAGATTCCTCACAGCTGATGTCTTCCCTACTTGTCTTGCACCACGTAGCAAAATAGGCTTATGTTCAGATGATTTTTTCCACTCTGCAAGGACTTTGTCTATATTGCGTTCTAAATACTTTGTATTCATAGCGTTATAATTAAATTACGCTGCAAATATACAACAAATCCGTAAAAATTGGCACCGAGTTTCGGTTAAAAAACGTAAAAATTGGCACCGAGTTTTGACCAAAATCCGTAAAAATTGGCACCGAGATTATTTTTTATCGCGTTCCCTTCTGCTTGAAAACCTCCCAAATTGCTATCCCAGCGCTTACCGAAACATTGAGCGAATGTTTGGTGCCAAATTGTGGAATCTCTACGCAGAGGTCGCACAAATCCATCAATCGGTCGTCAACGCCTTTTACCTCGTTGCCAAAGATGAGGGCGACATTGGGGTATGGCGACAAGTCCATCTTGTCTATCATCACGCTTTCCTTTGCCTGCTCGATGGCGATGATGGTGTAGCCGTCGGATTTGAGGGCATTGACGGCTGCAACGGAGTCGGCACAATGCTCACACTCCACCGACTGCTCTGCGCCGAGGGCTGTCTTGCGGATTTCGGCATTGGGCGGGCAAGCGGTGATGCCACACAATAATATTTTGGAAATGCGGAAAGCGTCGGCGGTACGGAAAATGGAGCCGACATTGAGGGCACTCCTCACATTGTCGAGCACAAGCACCACCGGCGTTTTGTCGCATTTTTTGAACTCATCCACAGAAATGCGGTTGAGTTGCTGCATCGAAAGTTTTTCCATCAGGAATTGGATTACTTGTTGAGGGCTGCCTTCACTTTGTCGGCAATGAGTTTGGATTCTGCCTTGCCAGCGAGTTGCGCATTGGCGGCCTTCATCACCTTGCCCATATCCTTGATGGACGTTGCGCCCGTCTCGACTACAACCTTGGCGATGATTTCTTCCACTTCGGCTTCTGAGAGCTGCTTGGGAAGGTAGCATTTGATGTATTCGAGCTGGGCATTCTCCTCGTCAACGAGATCCTGACGACCCTGCTGCTGGTAGATGGCGATGGAATCGGTGCGCTGCTTGATCATCTTCTGAATGATTTTCAATACGTCGGCATCGGTAACGTCAGTACCCCTGCCGGAGGTCTGCTCTTTGAGGATTTCAGCCTTGATAGCACGTACTGCGGCGAGTTTCGCCTGGTTTTTCTCTTTCATTGCGGACTTCATAGCGTCCTGGATTTGCTCTGTAAGTGTCATTTTACAATAATGATTATGTTTGGTTATTTTTTTGAAAGATTGTCGTAATAAGCGGCGGTCTGCTTGTCGTTGAGACGCGTGCAGATGCGCGAAAGTATTGCGGCGTCGTGCGGACGTTTGTATTGGTTGTATAATCTGATATACAACTCCTTGGCCTTCTTGTAACGCGCTGCAAGCGGTGCCGTCTTCTGCTGCATAGTCTTGTAGGCGGCGTTGGTCTTCTTGGCTTCGTATGCCTTGATTGCCGCTACATATTCGTTTTCGGTGTTGATGTACGCGTCGTATGCCATGTAATTGAGCCCTATGAGGTTGTTGGGGTTCAGATTGTAAAGCTGACGAGCGATACTATCCGCCTCGTCCTGACGACCGAGTTTGGTGCAGACGAGGTGTTGCTTTTCGATTATGGCGATGTCGTCGCGGTATTCGGGGTCGAGGGTCTGGTATCTAAGGTGCGCCTTGCCGTATTCCTGCATCTCACAATAACGAAGATACAGACGGTAATTTACAAATTTGATGTCGTTGCCATCGGGATATAGGGCAGAATATTTTTCGAGGCGGTCGAGCTCCTTGCTGAGATTGTCGGCGTCGGCATAATGCTTGATTTGCATCATCAAAATCTGCTCGTCTTCGTATCCCGCATCCTCCGCGAGCTTGAAGTATGGTATCGCCGCCGCGTGCGAATCGGCGGAATACAAACATTTGCCCGCCAACGCATACAGCTCGGCGGATACGGTTTCCTTCTTGGAAACATACAATTCTATAATCTGACAATACTTGTCGAAGGCGTTGAGGTAGTCCTTCTGATAGTACATCAAGTCGGCTTCCTGACGTGCCGAGACCATCGTCTTGCTGCTGCCGCATCCTGGCAAAATCACCGACAATGCCATCGACAACATCATGCAGTACATTATGTATCTTGGTTTCATATAAGATTGAGGATTGCATGATTGTTAATCCAACGGCAAAGTTAAATAAAAAAATGCAGTATTCAACCATTGGCAACAAAAAAAACCATCATATCCCATACTGGAAGCCGCAGATGGCAAATCCATGATATGGGATACAACGGTTTGTTTGGATGTTTGAGGGCTACTACTAACCTTTGCTCTTGCCTACGAAAGACAGGATACCCACGGCGCAACCCTTCTTGCCGCCTTCACCGGGCTTAAACCTGATCGAGATGTAGTACATACCGGTCTTGTTGCAGATGAAATCGAAAGACTTGCGGTCCGATTTGGTCACCTTATCGTATGTGCAGCCGTAAGGCTTGGAGTTTTCGGGATGCTCCGAATCGTAGAGGGTGAGCACCACCTGCTCCTGAAAACCATCGGGCGCACAGAGCGAAAACCTGTATTGCGTGCCCTTGTTGAGAACTACGGTCCATTTCATGCCTGTTTCCTCGTCCGGCGAGTCCCTCTTCAATTTTGTATTGAAGTCACGCAGGTAAATTGCCTTCTCTGTCTGAGTAGCGCACTGGTAAACAAGCTGTTGCTTGCATTGAGCATCCGCCTTGTCGGTGAACGAAGCCAATGCCAATACTGCAAGAACTATGAGTATAAACAGTCTTTTCATATTATAAAGCAATTATTTTACTATTTTGTTACGTATTTTTTCTGTTGTAGTGATTATCTCCTGAAGTTCTTCCGTTGACAATTCTACAACGCTGTATTCGTTTTGTACGATGACGCCATCCTCGCGGGCCTGTGCGTTTTCGTTTACGTGTTCGGTAATCTTTACCACATCGAGCACTTCCTTGAGCTCCTCGAGATACTGTACAAGTTCTTCAAAATTCTTGTCGGTGCTCTTGAAGATTTTCAGGATTGGGAGCAATCTGTTGAGAATGCCCTTTTGCTCGCCGATAGTCTCCTTAAACTGGTCGCTCGGCTGCTCCTTTGCAACCTGAGTGATGAGGTAGAGCGATTCTACCCACACACCCGTTACAAGCAGTGCGCTGAGATTGCTACGCTGATTGTTGCGCAAGTGCTCGTCCATATCTTGGTAGCTATTCACACACATAAACTGGAGCGAATCGATATTGTCTTCGGAAGTGGCGAGACGCTTGAGAGCCTGGAAGTCGAAAAACTGTCCGAGCTTCAAATCCTCCGTCAATCCCCTTATCGACACCAGGTAGTCGAGAATCTGCGATGTCTTGGAATAAACATTCAAATAACCTAAGTCGGCACTCAGGATGCCCAGACCCAGAGCCTTCTTGAAGCTCGAGGTGTAGTCTTTCACCTTGTCGGGATTTGCCAAGTACCTTGTGCTGAAAGGCACGCCGGAATCCTTCAAAAGTGCCGCCATCTCCACGGGCGACGAGAAACTTGCAATCACCTCATTCATCGCGTCAGAATTGTAGTTGACTTCCGAAGTGTTCATGTCGTCCCCGGGTATGAATTTTATGTCGCCTTCTGACCCGTCGTTACATCCGCCGCAGCTAAACTGCATAAATGTAACACATACGAGAGCCAAAGACCCTAACCATTTGTTGCGCATAATGTTGTTTTGTGTTTTTTTTGTTTCAAATAATCTAATTGTCCTCCTTCTCGTCTGTCACAATCTTGAGTTTGGCTTTTTTCTCCTCCTCGGGCTCCGCTGCTGGCGCACCCTCTGCAGATGCAGCCTTTGGTTGCTCCTCCGCCGGCGCGGGTGCCTTCACCTTCTTCTTCAGCAGCGTGCTGTAATGAAGGTTGCCCGTCCAATCGACGAACTTCTTGAGCAGGTCGAAATAAAGCGTTATGTAGCACACCAGGCTGAAAAGCCATATCACCACTATGTCAAACGCAAAGGTGTCGTAGTATTTGCCACAAAACCATTTGTTAGGCGCATAAAAATGCGACCTGAATCCGAAGAATCCATCATGATCCGCATCGTGGAAAATAGGATCTACCTGCTGTATTAAACGGTTATTGTGGCGAATTATTTTGTTTTTCTCAAACGAATTCTTAACAATTTCCTGTAGCTTTTCGTTGTGGTACCTGTCGCGCCTACTGTTGCAGTAGCCAGGCTGCTGGCTTTCATAGTGTTGCTTCTGACTCTCCAACTCTCTGTCGGCTATGTTGAACATCTTGCGGTAATACGCCTTGAGCTCATTGAGGTAGCCGTCGATGTCGTCCGCCACATTCTCGTCAAAACGGTCAACAGTAAGCTTATCGAGGCTCTTGCAACTGCAATCGGGCACCCTCACCATCTCTGCCACAATTTCCTCTCTGAGCAGCGCGAGATTGTATTCCTCCACACGTCTGATGCGTATCGTGTCGTACTCGGGATCGTCTTCTTCTATCGAGTCTACACATTCAGTTGCTTTTGTGAGCGCATTCTGAAGCTCCTCCACGTAATAAGCTTGCTTAAAATCTGCATAACTATGACGTTTTTCTGTTTCGTAGAAGTCTTTTTCATACCTATTGTCGCGGAACTGCTTGACCATCAACGCTTCATAAGACCACCTCGACGGCATCAGCTCGGCGATGATAGGCACTTGTCCCACGCTGCCAATTATCTGATTCAATTTGCTGAAACTAAACATCGAACCGCCAAGCGCCATCTGAGGTATCATCAAGAGCGGTATCATAATGTAGATAGTAACAGCCGAATTGAACGCCGACGATATATTGAGACCCATCATATTGGCAAATACAAACATGGAGAACAGCACAAGCCAGAACGACCCATACATACCCCATTCAAATTGCAATATCGTATTGCCCACAAGCACATACAATATAGCCTGTACAGCGGATATGAATGTGAGTATCACCACTTTTGCCACCAAGTAGCTCGACCGCGACAGATTGAGAAACTCCTCTCGCTTGAGTATCTTGCGATCGCGGAATATCTCCTCTGCCGACACCGTAAGTCCCAAAAACAGAGCCACAATGATGCTCATGAAGATATACGGTACAATGTTTTCATTCTCAAAAAACAAGTAGGTTCCCTTGTTGGGGTCGGTGTATCTGATAAGGAACGACAATATAAAGCCCAACAGAGGAGCTTCAAGCAAATTGAGAACCACATACTGCGTGTTGCTGATTTTGGATTTGACATCACGCCTGAGATATATCAGGAACTGACGAATCCAATTGGGCACATGCAGGTTTTTAGGCGGTTCGTTGGTAACGTCGTCTATCTTCTCTGGCGTCACGTTTTTCTTGAAACGCTCTTCCCACTGCGACGGCGTAACCTTGCGTTCGTCCTTGAAATTACCATATTCGTCCACTTTCTGCGCCTCGATGATGTCGAAGATGACCTCCGGCGTCGAGTTGCCGCAGACCGGACATTCGCCCTCCTCGCTCTTTACCTGATTGTCGGCGGTCTTAAAATAAGATATACAGTCGATAGGATGTCCGTAATATACCATATAACCACCCGTATCGAGGATGATCATCTTATCGAACATCTTGTATATCTGCGACGAAGGCTGGTGGATTACCACAAAAATAAGTTTGCCCTTGAGGGTGAGCTCCCTCAAAAGGTCCATTACATTCTCAGAGTCTCTTGACGACAGACCCGAAGTAGGCTCGTCCACAAACAAGATAGAAGGCTCGCGGATAAGCTCAAGGGCGATATTGAGACGCTTGCGCTGACCGCCGGATATGAGCTTATTGAGCGAATTGCCCACCTTGAGGTCGCGACGCTCGTATAGACCGAGGCTTTTGAGCACCGAATTTACCTTTTCGGTGATTTCCTGGTCGCTCAAATCCTTAAAACAGAACTTCGCGCTGAAATACAAGTTTTCAAACACCGTAAGTTCCTCTATCAAGAGGTCGTCCTGCGGGATAAGACCGATGACGCCTTCAAGCTTTTCCTTCTCGGTATGGAGATTGATGCCATTGATAAGCACCTCGCCCTGCGACGGCGTAGTGATGCCCGAAAGCACGTTGAGCAACGTAGTTTTGCCCGCGCCCGACGCACCCATGATGCCAACAAGCCTGCCCTGACACTCGGAGAAGTTTATGTTTCTCAAGCCAATTGCCCCGTTTGGGAACTTGAACTCGAGGTTGTTGCAGTTGAACGACAAGTTGGTGAAGGTCTTGTCTGCCTGGAATGTGGCGACCACGTCGCTGTAATACACAGGCTTACCTTTGGAGAGTTTGAGCGTAGCACCCGGCGCAAACGAGTAGATGCGGTCGGCAAATATTGCCTGACCATTCAAGAACACGTCGTGAGTGCCGGTGTAGCGCATAAAATACAGCTCCTGAGTAGTAACGCGCAATATGAAGATGTCGGAATCGAGACCCTCACAACGTATCGACTTGGTATTGCTGAAGGAATATTCGTTGTCGCTGATTACCAAAATATTTGGCGAATCAAACTTCAACGAATCGTTGTTTTCCACAAACGCCTTAGAATCCTTGAGCACGTCCTGCGCGCCTTCGGCAATTGCAGCTTGATCGGGATTGATATTGAAGACCTCGCCCACCGTGTTGATAATGGCCATACGCTGCTCGGTAAACTTCTTGCTCGTATTCACCAATTCAAACAGACGTACATACACGACAATTTTCTGCTGCTGATTGATGTTCTTATTGATCTTCTTGCAGATGCCGAGGATTCTTACGGACTCCTTCACAGAAGTGAGTTCCTTGTCCTTCTCCATGCGCGCCCTGGCCTCGGGATTGTTGGCGAGTTCCTTCTCAAGTTCAAGCTGCTTCTTGCGCTCACGCTCTTGCTTGCGCAGCGCCTTTTCGTCGAGGATAAGCCCTACCTGCTTCTTGAAATCCAGCAACCACTCTTGAGCGGCCTCCACACCAAGCTGCTGTATGAGGAAACTCTCCACATACTGCAACTCCTTGTCCTCTATACCGCCGTCCTGCTTGGCGGTGAGGGCAAATAACTGTATCAACGCTCTTAATATCTCTTCACTCATGATGCTGTCCTTCTAAAACGGTTAGCTTATTTACTGACTAATATATTGTTGCTGACTACCGTGTTACAATTAACCTTAACACTGGAAAACTATATCGAATACGGTACCTGTTCAAAAGGTACGTCCACGATGTCGGAATACTCCTCGCCTGCCTCTTCCATGTCTTCATCGTCGTCGGGGTAGTGCCATTTTACGAGCACTTCGTGTCCGTCGTTGTTGATGTCCTCGAGCTTGAGGAGCACGTCAAGCAGGAGCTTCGACGAAGCTGTGTTGAAGTATTCGAGCTTGAAGTTGAAGACTGTCAGGTCAAGGGGATCGTTCTTGTATTCGTCGAGCCATTCGAGGATGGGCTTGTAGAATACCACAACGTCTTCGGGCAGCGAGCGTCCGGAGATTTCAAAGATGTTGTTTTCCTTGTCCAATATAACTGTGGGTGTATCGTCTGTACCCTGTATTTTTATAACTGACATAATTATGTAGATTTATTCTTTGATTCGTGAAATAGTTGATGTTAATACGAAGAACGAATTGACATTGTCAATCGTCAGGAAGCTGTATAGCAGCTTCTGTCCAGTCTTGCGGGCAATGTCGATGAAGCCCAGACCCGCACCGCCACGGTCGGATATGCTACCCTCCCGCATCTGCTGTTTGTAGAGCTTGTTGAGTCCGTCCTTGTCTTGTTTGTTGACGTTCTCTAATATCGACCTAAGCTTTTCGACATTGGCATTCTTGATGATGTTGCCTGTGGTGACGTTGTATTCCGTCGCCGCCTTCGACACCATAAAAATGCCCCTTCCGTCCTTAGCCGATTCGTTGGCATTGCCTTCGGAGTGTTTGCTGATGTTCTGTAGGCATTCCACCATGACGTGGAACACCTTTTTCTGAACAGAGCTTGGGTCCTCCTCACGCGCCATGTTGGTCTCAGCGAGGGAGGTGAACGCCTTGGTAATCTGGTGCGTGATCTCTCCTTCGTAGGCCAAGTTGATATTGTTTCGCTTCATCTTCACGTAGAAGTCGTAAACAAAATCAAGCGACTCGTTATGATCTTTTGTGTTTGCCATAATATTTTGTCGTGTTGTATATTATGATACTATTTTAAAATTCTATTCCAATTAGCAGTATGTCGTCCACCTGCTTATTATCGCCTTTGAACTCAAAGAAGTCTTTCTCAAACAATTCCCTGTACTGAGGCATTGTAAGCTCGGGATTGGTCTCGATAAGCTCCTTGATGCGTCCTGGGCGGTATTTGCGTCCGTCCTCGCCGCCTATCTGATCGGGGAGACCGTCCGAGAAGAAGAAGCATTTTTCACCTGGCTTGAAGTGGATTTCGTAATCCTCAAACTTCTTCTCCTCCCTGCCCTTGCGCGGCGGCTTGCCGCCGATGGCTTGTGCAGTGCCCTTGTACTGTATGAGTTCGCGCTGTGCGTTGAGGTAGTACAGAGGTCTGTGTGCGCCGGAAAAGTGAAGTATGCCTTTCTCGAAGTTTATTTTACATAAAGCAATATCCATGCCATCCCTTGCTTCTTGCTCCTCGCTGTCCTGTTTTAATGTGTGGCGTACGCCGAGATGCAATTGGTCGAGCACCTGTCCTGCATGGAGTGCTTCGGCGTGGTCGGCTATGATATTGAGGTTGAAATATCCTATGAATGAGAGCAATGCGCCCGGCACGCCGTGTCCAGTACAATCGACCGCCGCGATATACACATTGTCGTCTTTCTCGAAAAACCACGGGAAGTCGCCGCTGACGACATCCCTCGGACGGTAAAACATAAAGAACTTCGGCAGACGCACCATGATGGCGTCGAGGCTCGGTATAATCGCCGATTGGATTCGCTGGGCGTAGTTGATGGACTCGGTGATTGACTTGTTCTTTTCTTCGATTTCCATCTCGATGCGCTTGCGCTCGGTGATGTCGTGCGCCACGAAGAGCACAGTTTCCAATTCCTTTTCCTTGTTGAACTCCGGGATGGCGTTGAACTGGATTATCATGTCGTCGCCGTCTTCGCCAACACTCGGGAAGGTGGTCTCGGTATCGAACATTCGCTGGTTTTGCACCACTTGGTCCAAAGCCTCCTTGAAGAAGGCACGGATTACATCGTTGAGCTTTACCTCGTCTATCTGCTTGGATATAATTTCGTCTTTTTTGAGACCGACAATCATCTGACCCACAGGGTTTACGTAGAAGAACTTGCCGTCGGGACTCAGGCGGAGGATAGCGTCGAGAGAGTTTTCCGACAATGCCTGCATCTCACCTGACATACGCTGCGCCTTCTCGGCAATCTTGCGCACGGTGATGTCGCGGGTATTGAAGATAATGCCTTGTATAGCGGCATTGCTCAGGAGGTTGCGTCCCGTAGCCTCGAGCCACAGAGTCTCTGTATCCGACTTCTTGTACTGGTACTCGAATGTAACGGGCGTCTCCGGGTGAGCAAGCAACTGCTTGAACACATCGTGGAACTTGTGGCGTGAATTGTCGTCGAACTTCTCGATGGCACTCTTGCCCACAATATAATCTGGCTCGTAACCCAAGATGTTTTTGGATGACGGGCTCTCGTATGTAACGAGCATATTTTCGTCGTAGATGGAGATGACCTCGGATGCATTTTCAAGGAGGGCGTACTGACGTTTCTGACCACGCTCCACCTCGCGAATCTGAGCCTCCAATTGCTTGTTGGTGTCTTGAAGTTCGAGCTGTGCCTTCTGCATCGCCTCGGCGTTCTTGCGGAGTTCCTCCTCGTTTTTCTGCAACTGCTTGGTCATTTCCTGCGCGTCGCGGAGGAGTTTCTCGGTCTGAGTGTTTACCTTGAGGTTGAAGATGGTCTGCGCGATGATTTCGCTCACCTCCTTTACGAGGTTGAGGGTCTTATTTGGCAGGTCGGGCAGGAGCGATGCAAATTCGATGACGCCTTGCAACTTTTCGTCGTTGATGAGCGGCGAAAGCAGGAGAGTCTGCGGCTTTTGATCGCCGAGTATGCCTGAACTTATAGTAACGTAGTCGGCGGGGATTTCCTTGCGGTAGATGATGTCGCGCTCAAAGGCTGCCTGACCTACAAGCCCCACGCCTATCTGAAATTCCTGAGTGATGTATTTTTTGCGGTTGTAGGCGTATGTGGCGATATTGACGAGGGTCTTCTTGTCGTCGTCGTAGAGATAGAACGCGCCTTGTACCGCGTTGATAAATTCAATGAGGTTGATGATGGTCTCGTAAGCGAGGTCGTTGATGCTATTTCGCTGACGGAGGATGTCGCCCACGATTTCCTTACCTTTTGCAATCCATGCCTGCTCTGCCTCACGCTGCGATGTAGCCACAAGGTTGTTTTTCATTATGAGGAGCGAGCGTCCGAGGAGGTCGTTCTGGTCGATGTCGCTATTGTCGAAATAGAGGTCGCCTTCACCAATTCGCTTTGCAATCATCGAGTTTTTGCGGAAGATTTCGTTCTTTTCGGCAAGCATCTGCTCGAGTTCCTCGTTCTGCTTGCGGTTGCGACGGGCAAAATAATTGAAAATAATGCCAATTACAAACGGCGCAAGGTCGATGATATACAGCATCGGGGTGCGCTCATGCAGGTAGAGAATCTTGGTGATGTCAAACTGGATGTGCTTCATCTGGAAGTCTGCCAGGATGGCGACGACAGGGAACAGCAAGCCAATGGCAAAGCCTATGATGGTGTATATCAACACCATGTGGGGACTGCTTACAATCCCCTCCCCTTTGGTCGATATGTCGTTGTTTTGTCTTGCCATTTTTGTTGTCAAATTCGGTTGCTAAATTACAGAATTTTACACGGAAAAATAAATTTTTCTGTGATTTTTTTTATTTGTCCCAGCTTTTTAGCCAGTTTCGGTATCTTTCGTCGAGCGACGAAAGCGTCTTACCGCTCTCTGCAAGGCTGTTAATCTTCTCTAATTCGCCGAGTTTAGTCTTGAACTCCGTCTCGTTTTTCATCGAGGAGCGCAGCCTATCGTGCAAATCTTGATTTTGGGCCTTCATTATCTCCACCTGCTTCATCGCCTGTTCCTCTATCTCCTTGTGCACGGTGATGTCAAACGCGGTATAGAGCACCTTGAACACCTTGCCGTCGGTATCCCTTACGGGGGTGTACTGGTTGATAAGCCAGATGTCGTTGCCGGTGAGCTTCGACTTACGTTTTACAGTCATCTGGTGCATATTACCCTCGCAAACATTTTGCCATAATGCTTTAAACTCCACGATTTCTTCGTCGGGGATGAAGGTAAGGATGTTTTTGCCCTTGGTCTGCTCGTAGTCGTATCCCATTGTCTTGATGTGCTTTGCATTTGCGAACAAGAGGTTGCCCTCCACGGAATATTCTGCACGCATCATGGTCTCGTCTATGGCGGTGAGCACGGAGGTCATCTCGATACGGTTTTTAGCCATGCTTTCCTGCGTGGCTTGCAGCATCTCTGCACGCTCCTGCTCCACAGCGAGGAGCTGCTTGTTTTTCTCCTCGATGTTTTTCTGCTCGGTGATGTCGTTGGCGATGTACAACACGCGCACCACGTTGCTGTTTTGGTCGAAAATCGGGGTGTACTGCGAGAGAAGCCAGATGTTGTCGCCGTTTTTGCTCTTTTGGTTGACAATCTTCTGATACGACTGACCGGCGCAGATATTCTGCCAAACGATGTCGAAATTGTCGAGGTATTCGTCGGAAAGTATCGACCTGATATTGCGACCAAGCAACTCGTCCTTGCGGTAGCCGAGCGCTGAGAGGTATTTCTGGTTTGCGGATTCGATTTTGCCTTCGGGATCCAGCTCCGCCTTGAGAAGGGTCTCATCGACGGCAGAGAGAATACCCGACATCTCGGCTTCACGCCTCTGCGATTCGTCGCGGGCGTTGGTCATTTCTGCCATGGCGTTGTGGAGTTCCTGCTCTCGCAAGGCGAGTTCGTCGGTCTTTTTCTGCGATTCCTGGAGGAGTTCGGCGGTACGGGCGTTGTTGCGCAACGACGACAATGTAGATGCGATGGAATCGCCAAGCTGCTCCACAAACTGTATTTCGTGCGGGCGCAGAAGGTTAAACGACGCAAGCTCTATGACGCCAAGGATATTGTCTTCCGATTTGAGAGGCACCATAAGCAGGCACTTCGGGCGCGAATCGCCAAGACCCGATTCTATCGACATATAGTCGGGCGGAACGTCTGTTATATAAAGTGTGTTTTTTTCCAACGCGCAGACGCCCACAAGTCCGTCTCCGAGCGGTATCCTCCTGGTGAGGAATTTTTTGCGGTCGTATGCAAATGCCGAGAGCATCTCAAGAACTACATGCTTGGGGTCGGTGTCGTCCAAGATGAAGAGGCCGCCCTGGCTTGCATTGATGTAGTGGACGAGGTTTTTGATTACTTCGTCGGAAAGTGATGTGATGTTTTCGTTGAAATGTCGCATGATGTCACCAAACTTGGCAAGACCCTGCGTGGTCCAGTTGCGCTGTTCGTCCTCAAGGCGGCGTTTTTTCTCCTCTGCCTGCGTGGTGGAAAGCCTGTCGCGAAGCTCCAAGAGGCTGTGAGCCATGGAACCGTCGGGAGCTTCCACGCCCACTTCGGCATCATATACGCCCTGCGCAATCTGATTGGAAAATTCGGTGAGCCGCTTGAAACTTACGGCAACACCATTGATGGTCTTATTGAGGCGTCCTATCTCCGTCTGGTCTTCGGCAAGGAAATGGTCTGGCACAATGCCGTCCTTGAGCGACGATACAAAGGACTGCGCACTTGCATAATTGACCTTGAGGTAGCGGAATACAAACACCCCTATAAACAATACCGACAGGAACATCGGCACCGACAATATTGCCGTTACGATTCCCTGCCGCGTAATCTCTTCGCGGATCTTCTGGTCGCCAGCCACAAGGCCATTGTGATGAGCCACATACATCTGGTCGAGGGTCTTGCGCATCTGGTCAAACGCGCTTATCTCCTTAACACCAAGAAGCTCGCGGGCAAGCTCTATGCGACCATTTATTATAAGGCGTATGATGTCCTTGTTTACATTTTGGTAAATGACAAATTCGTTTTTGAACTTATCTAACAGCCTGAGCTCCTCCGCCGTCTGCAACGTGGCTTCATAATCCTTGAGGCGCACCTCATAGAATTGATTGAACTTATTGTGATGCCTCTGTATGGTAACGACGTCTGTCTCGCTCTCGATGATGGCGTGATTCTGCACTACAAGCGTGTATATGTCCTCAGAGAGGGCATAGAGGGGGTAGATGCTCGTACCTTGATGCATAGTAAACTCCTCCACGTCGCCCTTGATCTTGCTGACCGAGTACAACGAGTACACACAAAAAAATAGAATATACGCCGACACCACCGAGAACAGCAGTATCAACTTGTTCCGGAAGTCCAACTTGTCAAATATTTGGTTTACATTTCCCATTTGCACGGACGTTAGTATCTATTTCAAAAATCCAAATTTAGTAACAATTTTTGAATATTGCCACATCGTTATTGAAATTTTTATCAAAAAAAATCATCCACCATTGATTATCAATATGTTATAAACACATATTTTTTTCGTATGATGACGGCTTTTTGATGCAAAAAATCAAAAAACGTGCCTTTTTTTTCACGACGGGCTTACAATCCGACATGAAATTATCATACTTTTTACTTTTATGAAACATCAATTAAGAAAAATACTGCATTTTTATTTGCCAATACCAAAAATAAAACATACCTTTGTATTGTTGTTTCACGACATAAAAATGAAACTCACCGAACAAGACATACAGAGGGTGCAAGACACCATTAAGACCGTTTCGTCATACGACTTTTCCGACTATTCCTACAACAGCTTCTGCCGCAGGATAGAGAAAATCCTTGGCGACTACAACACCACGCTCGACGAACTGCTGAGGAACATCCAAGGCAACTACAACTTCATGGAGAAAGTGGTGCGCGACATCACTGTAAATACCACCGAACTATTCCGCGACACCGACGCCTGGCTGAAGATTCGCAACATCCTCAAGCAGAAATTTGCCAGCAAGGAATCGCTGCACATCTGGCACGCGGGATGCTCGTCGGGGCAGGAGGTGTATTCTATGATGATAATGCTCTGTGAAACAGGCATGTTTGAAAGGGCGTCGATATACGCCACCGACATCAACGAAAACGTACTGCGCACCGCAATGTCGGGTCAATACAAATATCACGAAGTACAAGACTACATTGGAAATTTTGACAAGGTGTTCAACGCCAAGCTGCACTCCGAGGACGTACCATACGTGGACATCCGCAAATACATGGACATCAACAAGAATCGCGACTACGTGAAGATGGAGCGCAGCCTCGTGGAAAAACCGCTGTTTTTCAAGCACGACCTCGTATCGGGCGAGCCTATCATCGCCCGCAAACTCGACATCATCCTATGCCGCAACGTCCTGATATACTTCAACCACGACCTGCAAAACAAAGTGCTGAAATTTTTCCACGAAAACCTCGCCAACGACGGATGCCTCATCATAGGAAGGCACGAAGGCATGATTGGACACGTGGCTTCATTATACGACAAGAAAGACTCCGTTTATTTCAAAAGGACAGTGTAACAGCGGTGCAGAATTGTTGACAAAAATTAGCAAATAAAACACAAATTGTGGCATTTTAATTGCTAAAAGTTCCGATATAGAACCAACAAAGCAAGAATAATATGAAAACCATCAGACTCATAATCGCCGCACTCGCCGCATACATATACATCCCGGCGGCTCACGCGCAAATAACGGCCAACTTCACCGCCACGCCGGAGACCGCGTGCACAGGCAGCGTCGTTACGATTACCGTCAATAACAACCAAAGCGACTACAAGACCGCAAAAGTGGAGTTTGGCGACGGCATAGACACCTACGGCAACGACCTCAAACACATATACACGTCTGCCGGCACTTACAACATCTCGCTCTCACTCCTGCTCAACGACGGCACTTGGACGGCAACGCAGACCAAATCGGTAACAATAGGCGACACTCCAGAGCTCACCCTCGAAGACAATCCCAACGCCGCGCTCCTTACCGCCACTGTATCGTCGGGCGCCACGCTCTCATGGTATCGCAACGACAACGCCATCTCCAACACCGAAAGCACTCTCTACTACATGGAGAGCGGCACTTACAAAGTTACTGCTACCAATTCCAACGGATGCTCGGCATCAGAATCGCTGAAGGTGAAATACGAACAACAGACCGCCAACGACGACACGCAAATAAAAGTGGCCAACAACGTAATCACCCCCGGCATTAGGGACGGCATCAACGACGTACTCATCATCGAAGACGCCGACACCTTCGTATGCTCCGTCAAGATTTTCGACAAGAATGGCAAGTTGGTATATACCAACAACAAATACTCCAACACCGACGGATTCAAAGGTCTCGACGACGACGGCAACGAACTCTTTGCCGGTACATATTATTATGTTATTAAAAGCCAGGGCAAGAAAGGCTGCACGGGCTTTGTCGATTTAATCAGATAAAACACAATGACCATGACAAGGAAATTAATCACAGCCGCGCTCCTATTAATCACGACACACGCCGCCATGGCGCAGGAGCTTACTCCCGGACAAAACTATATGAACAAATTTGCCGCCGCTCCGGCATACGCCGGTTTCAATGGCAACGACGAGGGTTTTCTCGGATACCGAGCCATGATGACCGGCATAGACGGCGCACCAACACTGCTCCGCACCAATGTAAACGGCAACATCATGGACAACATGGGCTACGGAGTTGACATCGTAAACGAGAAATCGGGCAATTTCAACAATACGATAGCCGCGCTCACATACGCCTACCACATCCGCCTCAGCAACGACATGAACCTCAGCTTCGCCCTCTCGCCTACTATTGTAAGGTCGGCATTCGACCTCGCAAAAGTCAGGACATTCGGCTCGGCTGTAGATCCCGTGTTCCAAAACGAGGCTGGACTCGCCGGAACAGGTTTCGACGCAGGATTCTCGTTGATGTTCAATGTAAAAGGATTGTATTTCAGCGTCAACGCGCCGAGGCTCATCTGCCAAGACCTGAAATTCCAAAACGGCATCGTGAATACCGACCGCGAAATCAATTCCAACATATCCTACGCCATCGAAGCCGACAAATGGGAAATAGAACCCGGCGCAATGGTAAGCTACGGACTCAAAGGCGGACTCGATTGGCAAGGCTCGCTCGTTGCCAAATACGACAGAAGGGCATGGATGCAGATGTCGTATTCATCGCAAAATTGGATAGGAGTAGGAGCTGGATTTGCCGCCACCAACCGCATCGTGCTATGCTATCAATACGAAATCGGAACATCCGACATCGCAAAGACCTGCAACGGCAACCACGAAGTTACAGTGGGATTCATGATGAGCAAGGCGAAGAAATTCCAGAAGCCGACCATCTTCATCGACGACAAGACCGATTCAAGGGGCAATGCAAAGGGCGACAGCGACCTCGCAAAGAAACTCCAAGAAGAAATCAAAAACCGCGACAGCGAAATCAAGAGGCTCGAAAACCTCATCGAAGACTGCTGCTCCAACAACAACCCCTCGTCAGACGTCAACAGTCCCAAACCGTCGGAAGACCCCGGACAGATTACAGACCCATCGGAGCCCGACCAGCAGGTAGCCGACAACAACCAGCCGTCGCAAGAAAACGACATCGCGCAACCCAAAGACCCGCACTCCGTAGAATGGCTCACCCCCACCGAGCTTACAAACGTAAGGTTTGCTACCGGCACCACAACGTTGCTCCAGGCATCTCAATCTGACCTCGACGCACTCGCGCTCAAGGTAAGCCACGACAAAAACAAAGACCGCGACATACTCATCATCGCATACACCAACGACCCCACGGCATACGGCAAGCAAATGTCTGAAAACCGCGCAATGGCTATCAAGCAATACCTGATTTCCAAAGGTGTACCCGCCAACAGAATCATCGCCACTGGCGCAAGGCTCAGAACAATATCCGAAGCTCCCGACGGTCGATACGAAGACAATAGGGTGATGGTAGGCCTCGAAGCCAAACAACGCGACAAGTAACCATAAACGACCAAACGCCAAAAGACACCCAAAATGAAAACGCTCTACAATATAATAATGGCGTGCCTTATAATCGCAACGGCAACATGCACAGCGACAGCGCAGTCGATAAGCCTCGGACACACCACCCCGGCGGCCAACACTGCACATGCAGGCGGTCTGTCATACACTTACGCGATAGGGCAGATAGGGCGGCTTGTAATATCCAAGCCCAATACGCCCAGCGCCAACGACTCCCAGCAGAAGCCAAACGCAACCATAAGCGGCAAACACTTAACAGCAACCGCCTACCCCAACCCATGCACCGACTACCTGACAATAAAAACTGGCGACATTGCCGCCACCAACGCAAAAATACAGATAATCGACAGCAAGGGCAGCACAATCGGCACATCAGAAACCGCCATCAGCGACAACGGAGAGCTCACAATTGACTTTTCCTCGCTCGCACAAGGCAAATACATAATAAGGATCATCACCAACTATTGCACATACACTGCAACAGCAATCAAAATCTGACACACCATGAAAACGAAAATTTTAAATACAATCGGCATATTGGCAATTGCGCTGTCGGCAGGCACCACCACGGCCCAGACCCTGACAGTGCCCAACACATTCAGCTACCAGGCAGTAATCACCAAAGAAGACGGCACACCTGTAGCCGACCACGACATAACAGTAGAAGTATCCATCAAGCAAGGATCTGGCTGCGAGACCAAGCCCGACGCATGCCAAACCCTGTGGCAGGAGCTCCACTCGCCACGGACCACAAGCTTCGGAAGCTTCAGCATCAACATCGGCGACCCCGACGCCATCAACACCACAGGAGGCACACTCGACAAATACTCCGACATCAAATGGCTCGACACCAACAACGGACAATACTACATGCAAGTGCGCGTAGACTTCGGCGAGGCCACATACCTCAACGGAATGACCGACCTCGGCACCACAAGATTCTCCGCCGTGCCATACGCACTCGCAGCCACCTCCGCCGAATCAGCCAAAACTGCAGAATCAGTACAACCCGTCAACGGAAAAATCGGCAACAAGTTCGCGGAACTCTCCGACGTCGCCATCACCGAACCCAAAGCCAACCAAATACTCGTATACGACGCAACGCTCCAAGTATGGAAAAACACCGACCCGGCTGCCGCACAAGGCCTCACCAACATCAACATCTCATCGCCAAAGACAGGAGACCACCTCGTATACAACGCCGAAAACAACAAATGGGAAAACAAGACCATCAGCACAAAACTCGGCGACCTCGCCGACGTCAAAGATATGACCACTCTCAACGGTGGCGACGTATTATACTACAACGGCACCAACAATATTTGGGAAAACAAGACTCTGATGCTCGACGCAATACAAGATGTTACCGTTAAAACTCCAAAGACTGGCGATATATTGACATACAACGGCACATTCTGGGAGCCAAAAGAAGCAGCCCAAGCCGGAGAGACCGTCACCAAACTCTCGCAGCTCACCGGCGATGTCAACATATCCGACCCCTCCAACGGTCAGACGCTCCAATACATAGACGGCAAATGGACCAATACTGCCACAGCAGCAAACGACATCTGGCTTACCCCCAGCGACAAATCTTACGCATACACCACATACAAGAATATTGGCATCGGCACCGGCACAACCAAGCCATCTGCTCTGCTCCAAGTCCAATCTGGCGACAACAGCACTTTCATCAACGCAAATGGCATCACAATCGGTGGCAAAATCAACAGAATAAAAAACAACTCGTCAATCGCACTCGGCAATGGAGGCGACGTAGTGGGCATGGCGGTGATAGCTGGCATAGGCTCTTCAAGCGGTCAATACTCACAAAACAGCATTATCTTTGGAAACGAAGCTACCGGAACCGCCGACTGCGACATCGTTGTAGGCAACAGTAGCTCCGCCAAATTCGCTAACTGCGTAGTATTTGGCAATAATCTCACCACTGGCACTGCAAACCAATTCATTTTCGGTCAATACAACGCAATGTCTAATACTGACAAATTCATCATCGCAAACGGCACCTCCTCCACTCCCAAAAATATCTTCACCATCGACAAAGAAGGCAATGTAACCACAACAGGTACAATCAACGGCTCGTCCGATGCCCGCCTCAAAACCAACATCAACACAATGACCGGCTCGCTCGACAACATCCTGAAACTCCGTGGCGTTACATTCAACTGGAAGGAATCATCCAACCCGACAAAAACCCAATACGGCTTCATCGCTCAGGAAGTTGAGAAAGTGTTCCCCGACCTCGTTGGTACAGACAGCAACGGATTCAAGACAGTCAACTACATCGGCGTAATCCCCGTGTTGACAGAAGCCATCAAGACACAGCAGGAGGAAATCGAATCGTTGAAATCTGAAAACGAACAGTTGAAATCTACACTCGAGCAACTCCTCAAACGTGTAGAAGCATTGGAAAATAGATAATAACACACCTTATATAATATATATGGACAACAACTACGGGATGCCGCCCTACAACAGCAGCAACAACACAAATTTCAACAACAGCAACAACACAAATTTCGTACTTGCTGTTGTATCAGCAACACTTGGAATAATGTCACTGCTGTTCACGGTCTGCGTCCCGTGGCTTACTTGTCTGATAGCGGCGGGAGGCGTTACTTGCGGCATAATATCTTGGGTAAATACCAAACGCGAAGGAGGGCAATTGGCATTGCCAATAGTAGGCACAATAATTTCGGGTGTGAGCCTGATAGTGGCTACAATAATAGTAATTGCATTTCATATCGCAATCAGCAAACTCGAACAGAATTACGACGAAATAGACCAACAGATGAGAAATATGCGCGATTCGCTCCAACAATGGGACACCCTCTACTTCCCCGGCGAACTTTCAGAACCTGACTCAACGTTCTTTATTCAATAGTTCAATAACCTTTTTCGTCTCAAAAAATTCCTCCTCAAATACATCTGGAATATTATAGACCTTGCATCTATCGGCGAATGGAGCAATCTCCTCGGCAAAATCGCCGCCTTTGAGATACACGATACGCGACGGCGCACCTTTGATGAGATTGTCGCGGGTCTGCTTTACGAAATTTGGAAAAGCTGTTACGGCACGGCTCACGATGGTGTCAAACCGTTCCTTAAACATATTTGACTTAATCTGTATGCCACGGGCGTTTTTAAGCCCAAGGCGCGAAATAATATCGTTAACCACAGTAATCTTCTTGCCGATAGAATCTATCAACGTAAACTTTTTGTCGGGATACATTATCGCCAACGGAATCCCCGGGAAACCGCCGCCCGTACCCACGTCAAGAATATTGCGGCTACTATCCAACAACCCAAACTTAGCAATCGCCAACGAGTGCAAAATATGGCGCACGACGAGTTCGCCGATGTCTGCCCGCGAAATCACATTGATCTTCTCGTTCCACTCCGGATACAAGCTCTCAAGCATCGTGTACCGCTCCACCTGCTCGTCACTAAGATTAGGAAAATATTTTTTCAATGCACAATTCATAACTTTCAATTTTCAAATCCTATCTTTCTTTACATGAAAATCCTTGAAAGTGGAGACAAGGAGTTCGCGGGAGCGGTAGAGCCGCGCCTTCACTGTGCCGATGGGGATGCCGAGTTCTTCGGCAATTTCGGTGTAGGATTTTTCCTTGAAATAGCGCATAATCGTGATGTCGCGGTAGTCTTCATGCAACTGCGACACTATCTGCCACATATAATCCGCCTTTTGCTCGCGAATCATGCGCTCCTCCGGGTCGTCGGAATTTTCGATTAGCTCTGGCACACCGATATTGGGCGATACGCCGTCGTCGGAATCGGGGTCGGTGTCAATAGAAATCATCCTTAGCCTCTTGCCTCGGATAAAATCTATCACATTGTTGGTGGCTATCTTGAAAAGCCACGTGCTGAACGCCCGCTCCGGCTTGTAATACACAAGGTTGCGGAACGCCTTGCCAAATGATTCCATGGTAAGGTCTTCTGCGTCGTGCACATTCTTCACCATGCGGCTTATCATGTGGAACATCGACTCCCTATACTTAGACAACAGGCGGGCGTATGCCTTTTGGTCGCCCGTCTTGGCACGTTCCACGAGGTCAAGATCCTCCTTGGCCTTCTCAGAAAACTCTATGCCCTGCTGCTCGTTTGATTCTTCTATTACTTCCATTTCAGTCGTTCCTTTCTTATATTGCCCAATATCATCTGCACAAGATTGATATAAGGCAGGATTATGTCAAATAGCAACGCCAATGCCTTGACGCCCTTTATCTTGAATCTGTTGGCTGCCTTGGAGATGGTGTATATAAACACCAAATATCTCGTCAAGAACAGCGTTCCAGTTACAATGTACAATGGTTCAAAAAACGACAACACTACCGCCGCCAAATAAAAATAGCTCCTCGCCATCGGCTCCAAGGCAAGCAAAAATTTGTGGCTGCCCTTGTAACGCTCCGACGCGGAAAAATGCCTCTGTTTCTGAGTGTTCCATTGGTGGAAGGTCTCCTTGGATTCGCACGTGGTGAACGAATCGGGATTATAAGAGACCGCCACGCGGCGTTTTTGTGCGTTTTCGTTGACAAACAGGTCGTCGTCGCCAGACATCAGCCGCGAATGGGACATGAAGCCCTTGCTCTTTACAAACAACGACTTGCGGTAAGCCAAATTGCGCCCTACGCCCATATAAGGCATACCCGCCTCTGCGAAGGTGAAATACTGCAACGCGATGAAGCCCGCGTCGTACCTTATCAACTTGTTGAGGAATCCCGGACGCTCCTCGTATCCACCGTAACCGAGCACAAAATCGTTGCCCTCGGTGAAATACTGGCTCATTGTGCGTATCCAGTTTTTGGATGCAGGGATACAATCGGCATCAGTGAGTAAAAGCCACTCGTTTTTAGCCGCCTTGATGCCGATGGTGAGCGCGAGTTTCTTGCCTTGACGGAACTGAGCGTTGTGCGAAATCTCAGTAACATACAAGTTGGGATACTTCTGCTTGTACTCGTCGAGTATCATCTCGGTATCGTCGGTGCTTTGGTCGTTGACGACAACAACCTCAAAATCGGGATAGTCCTGCTCAAGCACGTGAACGAGGCGCGTGCGGAGGTTTTCTGCCTCGTTTTTGGCGCAGATGACCACCGACACGGGTACAACGGGGTTGTAGGGCACTTGTTGTTTCCTGCGCCCCACCCTAATGAACACTATCAAATAATATAACATCTCTATAAGCCAGGCCAATGCAAGTGTGCAGACCAGCCAAAATTGCCAACAATTAATGTCAGTCAATAACTCTATAAGTTTGTCAATCATGCTTAGATTCGCTACTTAACGCAAAATTACAATCTTTTTTTGTTATTAAAAAATAAAATGTTTAGTTAAATGAAAATTTTGGTGTAACTTTGCGTCCATGAAATTCGAGATAACACATACAGACCCACGCACCAACGCTCGTACTGGCCTGATTACCACGGGACATGGCGAGATTCCGACCCCAATTTTTATGCCCGTAGGCACTGTGGGGTCAGTAAAAGGCGTACACCAACGCGAACTTAGCGACGACATCAATGCCAGAATCATCCTCGGCAACACTTATCACCTGTACCTCCGCCCCGGTATGGACATCATCCACAAGGCGGGCGGCCTGCACAAATTCATCGGCTGGGACAGGGCGATATTGACCGACAGCGGCGGATTCCAGGTGTTTTCGCTCGCCGAAAATAGGAAAATCACCGACAAGGGCGTTACATTCCGCTCCCATATAGACGGAAGCAAGCACCTATTCACGCCGGAAAACGTAGTGGACATCGAGCGCACCATCGGCAGCGACATAATGATGGCTCTCGACGAGTGCACCCCCTACCCTTGCACCTACGAATACGCCACCAAGTCGCTCGACATCACGCACAAGTGGCTCGCAAGGGGCGTACAGCATTTCAAGGAAACCGAACCCCTGTACGGACATTCGCAGGCGTATTTCCCAATCGTACAAGGCAGCGTCTATAAGGATTTGAGGGAAAAGTCGGCGGAATTTATAGCAAGTCAGGGCATGGACGGCAATGCCATCGGCGGGCTTTCCGTAGGCGAGCCCGTGGAGATGATGTACGAAATGATTGAGGTAGTCAACAACATACTCCCCAAAGACAAGCCGCGATACCTGATGGGCGTTGGCACTCCCGCCAATATTATAGAAGGTGTGGCGAGAGGCATAGATATGTTTGACTGCGTGATGCCCACCCGCAACGGCAGGAATGGCATGATATTCACATCGCAGGGCACCATCAACCTCAAAAACGAGAAATGGAAGGACGACTTCTCGCCTCTCGACCCAGACGGCACATCATTCGTAGATCATTGCTATACAAAGGCATACGTGCGTCATCTCGTCGTAGCCGGCGAAAGGCTCGCGGCTCAGATTGCAAGCATACACAACCTCGCATTCTACCTCGCCCTCGTCGCCGAGATACGTACACGCATCGCCGACGGCACTTTTGCAGATTGGAAGGACGGCGCGGTAAAGAGAATGATGCAAAGGCTTTAATTTTTATTACTATGTTTAAGATATTAGACAGATACATAATCAGGAAATTCCTCGGTACGTTTTTCTACTCGTTGGTGCTATTGATATCGATAGTGATAGTATTCGACATCCAGGAGAAGTTTGACGATTTCATCGAGAAAAAAGCACCGTTGGAGGCCATCGTGTTTGATTATTACGTGAACTTTGCGCCCTACTACGCCAATATGTTTATGTTTCTGTTCATATTCATATCGGTGATATTCTTCACGTCCAAACTCGCCGGCAATAGCGAAATCATCGCGATGCTGAGCGCGGGCATCAGTTTCAAGCGAATTTTGGTGCCATACTTCGAGGCTGCCACTGTACTTGCCATTCTGTCGTTCATATTGAGCGCATACGTATTGCCGCCAGCCACAGCCATCAGGCTCAATTTTGAAAACACTTACATCAAACGAGCCTACGTGAACACCTCGCGCAACATTCACCGTCAAGTGAACGACTCCACGCGCCTTTATATGCAGAATTACGTAGCATCATCCAACATCGGCAACCGTTTCAGCTGGGAGGTCTATGACGGCAAGGTGCTCAAAGAAAAACTCATGAGCGACAACATCCGTTGGGATTCCACGCTTGGCAAATGGCACATCACCAATTATTACATCCGTTACATTACCCCAAACGGTGATTCTGTGGTTACGGGCAAGGGTATGGACACGACGTTGGCGATAATCCCAAAGGACTTCAATTCGCGCATCAACCAAATCGAAACCCTCAATTCTGAGGAACTTCATGAATACATCGACGAGCAGGAGCGTCGCGGCAATGAAAACATCGTGGCGTTCAAGGTGGAGAGTTACAAGAGGATTGCATTCCCGTTTGCGTGTTTTATATTGACGCTAATAGGCGTTACGCTGTCGAGCAAAAAAGTGAGGGGCGGCATCGGTGTCAACCTCGGATTGGGGTTGGCGTTGAGTTTCAGCTACATACTGTTTATGCAGATATTCACGCAGTTTGCGATAGGCAGCACGTTGCCACCGCTATTGGCGGTATGGATACCCAATATTTTGTACAGCATAATTGGCATTATACTGTATTTCAAAGCACCCAAATAACATCAAGAGACCATAATGGATTTCAACGACGAAGATACCGTATATAAAGTGGCGGCAACCATGATACCCGGCGTAGGCGCGGCGGGCATCAGGAAACTCGTTGCCAATTGCGGCTCGTTGCGCAATCTGTTCGTCAACGTCGATGCCCTCGCAAAAGATGACGCAATCCCCGCCCGCATCGCCGATGCCATCCGACATAACAGCCTCATCGACAAGGCAAAGGCGCAGATAGAAATCTGCATCCGCCACCACATCGACATTCTCTATATCCTCGATTACAATTATCCACGGCGGCTCGCACAATGCGACGGCGCACCCACCTTGCTATACACCTTTGGCAAGGTAAATTTTGATACGTCGCGCACCGTAGGCATCGTTGGCACACGCTCTTGCGATTCCGACGGCAAAAACAACATATTCGCCCTCGTAGAAAAACTCAAAGCCGACAATATCAACGCCATAATCATAAGCGGACTTGCCTTGGGCGCAGATACTTACGCACATCAGGCGGCATTGCAATACGGCATGACAACCGCCGCTGTACTCGGGCACGGCCTCAATATGGTGTATCCCGCCGAAAACCGCAAACTCGCCAGCGACATAGCGCACTCCGGCGGCGCACTCATCACCGAATTTTATTACGGTCAGCCCGTCAACAAAAACAACTTCGCACGGCGCAACCGCATCATCGCCGGACTTTGCGACGCTCTCATCGTGGCGCAGAGCAAGATAAAGGGCGGCGCACTCATCACCGCAGACGACGCAAGAAAATTTCGCCGCGAAGTGTTCGCCTTCCCAGGAAGGACTACCGACCGTCTGTATGCAGGATGCAATTATCTGATTACCAATAACAAAGCCACACTCATCTCCAATGCCGACGATTTGGAAAAGATGTTGGGCTGGACCAAATCAAAAAAAATGAGTCCCGTACAAACGGAACTCAATCTTATGCCACTATCGCCCGACGAAGTGGCTGTAATAGACGTTTTGCGAGCCAATGGAGCTACTTTCATCGACACAATCGCAGCAATGACCAAGATGCCGATGCAAGCATTGTCGTCGCTATTGCTCACAATGGAGTTCAAAGACCTCGTAACATCGCTGCCAGGCAAATATTACGAGGCGAGATAGTTTATTGTTCTTTTTCTGGCAGACGCTGCGTCTTGCCGCTGAAAGCATCAAGCAATTTAGACGGTCTGCCGTTAGTCAAAAATCCGCCCATCTTGTAACCATTCCAGCCGTCAAAGCACTGCGGCTCCCAATAAAAAACGCCCAAACATCTCGGCACCTCGTCTCGGGTGCGAACTACAATGTCGTTGACGGCACGACGCGCGTCGTATGTATCCGGCCATGCGCATCCCACCTCACATACCATCACATCCTTGCCATAGACCTCTACGAGTTTGTTGAGGTTGGCGACGAGCGAATCAACGTTTTTGGCGTACCAATCTTTTTCGGTGATGTCGGGGTAAATCGACAGTCCAAAGATGTCGTAAACTGCGCCGCCTTTCACCAGTTTTTCAAGTCCCCACGAAAAATTGTGCCACTCGTGCCCACGGTCAAAATGGATAATGGTCTTGCAGCTGGGAAACACATCCTTAGCGGCTTTTTGCGCCGCATTATGTACGACGATGTAATTGGCTGTGCCTGAATCGGTGAGAAGGTCGCAATTGAGGGCGGCCTCGCTGCGGTTCGATTGCGTCTTCAACATTCCATTGGTGGTTTCGTTGCCAATCTGAACCCACTCAACATCGATGCCGGCATTTTTCAGTCCTGTCAAAACGTCCTTTGTGTGTTCGGCGGCGGCAGCGGCGAGAGCGTTGACATCAGCGATGGAATCCCAAGCCTCGGGCTTGCGCTGCTGCCCAGGGTCTGCCCAATTGTCGGAGTAATGGAAGTCTATCATTATCTTGTAACCGAGGTCGTAGGCGCGTTTTGCCTTAGCAACGACGTCCGCCTTGTCGCACCACGGGCCGTAACCATTTTTGTTGGTAGGCTGCACCCAGACACGGAATCGCGCAGCATTGAACCCGATGGATTTCATCAGGTCGTAACATTCACGTTCCTTGCCGTCGTTGTCGTAAAATTTAATCCCCTTAGCCTCCATCTCCGTCAGCCAACCAGAATCAGCACCGTAAATGTAAGGGCGATTTTTGGGCGCATCGCCGCATCCCGCAAGCGATACTGCCAACGCACAAGCTATTAAAAATTTGCTGGATTTCATTGTTGTTTTTTTATTAAATTTACTTCACAATGTAGCTCCATTTTTGGTTTTCGATGTCGAATGTAACCTCAAATGTGCCACTCTCGTCGCCAAACCAAAAATTGTCGTTCTTGGAGCCTTTCACAAACGAATACTGAGTGTTCCAGTCGGAAACGCCATACGTGTTGCCGTCATTGTCCTTGACACGGAAGTTGTACCAATTGGATGTTACGGTAACAGTGGCCTTGTACGTGCCGTCGTCCTGTTTTTCGGCGATGCCAAACTGCTCGCCAGAAGATTTGTCCATCAAAATCAAGACGTCGCCCTCAATGACTTCGGGGTTGGGGTCGTCGGCGGGCAGGAGTTCCGTCACCTTGCCACTGAACACATCCAATGCCGGAGCTGGCGAGCCGTTAGCAAGGAAACCACCCATTCCGTAGCCATTATAAGCCGAATAGCACTGAGGCTCCCAATAGAACACGCCTTTGCAGCGCGGCACTTCGTTTTTGGCGCGTATTACAGTGTTGGTAATGGCACGTTTGCCGTCCCAAGATGTGATGTAAGATGTGCCAATTTCGCAAATCATAACATCCTTGTTGTACGATTCCGCCACCTTGTTGAGATTGTTGATGCAGGCGTCAATGTACGAAACGTACCAACTTTTGTTGTTGAAATCAGGGTAGAGCGACACGCCGAGGATGTCGTAATCGGCATTGCCAGCCTTCATAATGTTGAGAGCCCACGAGAGTTTGTCCCAGTTTTGACCGTTGGCGAGGTGTACGATGGATTTTGCGCCGGGGAACACCTCTTTGACAGCCTTAGTGCCTTGTGTTACCATCTTGGCAAAGTTGGTGTTGTCTTTGCTCATCGCACCGTTGATGTCGGTTTCAGAGCCATCGGAATTGGTCTTCATCATACCAGTCTGCGTCTCGTTGCCAATCTGAACCCAAGCGACGTCGATGCCTTCATTTTTGAGGCGTTGCAAAGATTCCTTGGTGTAATCATAGACTTTTTGGGCGAGTTCGTCCACTGTTGCAATGCTCTCCCAAGCCTTCGGTTTCTTTTGGTTGGCGGGGTCTGCCCACACGTCGGAATAGTGGAAATCTATCATTATCGCATATCCGAGGGCGGAAGCACGTTTGGATTTTGCAACTACATCCTCAATGTCGCACATACCGTTGCCGCCCTTGCTTGCGGGATTTACCCACACGCGGAATCTCGCGGCGTTGAATCCCACCGACTTCAATAGCGTAAGACATTCTGTCTGATTGCCGTCCTTGTCGTAAAACTTGATGCCTTCGTCTTCCATCGGGGTAATCCACGATGGGTCGCAGCCGTATGCGAAAGCCGGCACGTTGGAAGGAGTGTCGGGTACGTCAGGGGTATCAGGGTTGTCAGGTTTCACCGATGTGGTGTCATTGTTGACAGGCTCGTCAACAATGTTGTCGTCGCCACCGTCGCCGCAGGAAAACACACCCAAGAGCATAATTGCGGCTATCAAAAGGTAACTTGTCTTTCTCATATTTTTGTAATAATTAATTGGATTAATATTAGTTGCAAATATATAATTTTTTCTGACATTCTGCAAAAAGTTTTTTGTCGATAGAAGATACGCAGCTGTAAGTATCAAAAAAAACATAGTTACAGCTGCGTATCTTAGATAATAGTCAGCTGTAACTATATAAAAAAACATAGTTACAGCTGCGTATTTTTAGAATAGTCAGCTGTAACTATCAAAAAAAACATAGTTACAGCTGCGTATCTTAAAAAAAATATGTATATTTGCAGCGTATAACCAACACCCAAAAGCGATGGCAAAACTAATAGGCAGAAAATCACAAACGACTGAGTTAGACGAAATTATGAAGTCGGACGCCCCAGAATTTGTGGTAATATTCGGACGACGCAGGATAGGCAAAACCTATTTAATCAATCAATATTACGACGACAAATTCACCTTCAAACATACGGGACTCGCTTCAAAAGACAAAAACGAGCAACTCAAAAACTTTGGCGAATCGCTCAGGCGATACGGCTCATCTCTATGCCCCGACCCAAAAGATTGGATGGAGGCATTTGCGCTATTGAGGACATTGTTGGAAAACAAAAAATCAAAAGGCAAAAAGGTGGTATTCATCGACGAACTGCCGTATATGTCAACACCAAAAAGCAACCTCATAACCGCCTTAGAACATTTTTGGAACGATTACGGCAACACCCAAAACGACCTTGTGCTTATTATATGCGGTTCGGCGACATCGTGGATTGTAAAAAACATTATCAAAAACAAGGGCGGCCTCCACAACAGGATTACCCGACGGATATACCTACACCCATTCACGGTAAGCGAATGTAAAGAATTTTTCGATTACAAAAACATCATTATCGGCGACAAGGACATCTTGGAATGTTATATGATAATGGGCGGGGTGCCTTATTATCTGAGTCTGATGCAACGTGGCAAAAGTCTCGCCCAAAACGTTGACCAGATGTTTTTTAAGCGTCAGGGCAAGCTGTACGGCGAATTTGACGAACTATATTCGTCGCTATTTGACGAAAGCTCCACTTACATCAAGGTAATCGAAGCCATCGGGCAAAAAAACAAAGGGCTCTCACGCAAGGAAATTATAAAGGCGACAGGCTTACCCGACGGCGGCACATTGACAAAAATCCTCAACGACTTAGATAATTGCGACTTCATTCGCAAATACCTGAGTCTCAACAACAAGGAGCGTAACAGCATTTACCAGTTGACCGATTTCTACTCGTTGTTTTACCTGAAATTCATCAAAAAATACGGCACTACCGACAAGGAATTTTGGACGCTGCAACTCGGCACAACAATACACAACGCCTGGGCGGGATACGCCTTTGAACAATTTTGCCTGCAACACGTCAACTGCATAGAAAAAGCCCTCGGCATATCCGGCGTACAGACTCGCGTGTCGTGCTGGCAATCGCAAAAAAGCGAAAACGGCGCACAAATAGACCTCGTAATCTCCCGCGCCGACGGCATAGTCAACGTCTGCGAAATGAAATTTTGGAATACAAAATTCACCATCAACAAGAAGTACCACGCCGAACTCATGAACAAGATAGAGACTTTCAGGACAGAAGCCAAATGCAAACAGCCAATCCACCTCGTAATGGTAACCACCTACGGCATAGTGCAAAACGAATATTCGAGCATCGCGCAATGCGAGGTTACGATGGAAGATTTTCTTGCCTGAAAACAACTACATAAAAAAACCGCCGCATCCGAAAACCCTTTATTCGATGCGGCGGAATGATTTGATTATGAGAGAGAAATACTATGATGCTATTCTGACTTTTCGGCGGTGATGGTGGCCGCCTTTGTAGCTGTATTGATTACAAAGGTGATTTTGTAAATGCCGATGCCATCGTCAGCAATGGCGATGTTGCCACCGTCGTCGGTGAAACTGTCGTTGGCGGTGAGGACGGAGAATCCCCAGTCTTTTTCCCACGCACCTTTGCAGATTTTGAACTTGTCGCCAGATACCAACTGCACATTGTCATAGACGTATGTGTACTCGTTTTCGCCAGACACGGTGGGAGTTTTGGCAATGCCATTGGACCAGTCCTCGTTGCCAGATACCACTCCTACAAGTTTCAATTCTACTGCCGAATAATCCTCAGGTGCTGTCGGGGCGAGGTCTCCCGTCTTTTCTGCGGTCATACTGTAAGAGATGCCGCCATCATCAAGAGCCGTTGCAACCAAAGTGAACGTGTAGATGCCCGCAGTCTTAATCTTAAGATTGCCAGATTCCGGCACTTCCACCAAGTCGGTCTCCACCTTCAAGCCGCCGTTGCCGACCCAGCTGAGGTCGCCGTCAAAACCGAACTCGGCGCCGTCGTCAGCGACTTCGATGTCCGACATTACGTAAGTATATACATTGCCGTTTACTGAGGGGGCAGCCTGACTTACCACTGTCCATCCGTTGAAAGAGCCCTTGATACCTTGCGTCTTGGCACTCAAATCCTGTGCGGTGAGGTCGCCCGTCTTTACTGCGTCCACGGTATATGAGATGCTGCCGTCGGCTTCTGCCTTGGCGATTACTGTGACAGTGTAGATGCCGTTGGCTTTGGCCTTGATGTTGCCGTCCTTTACGAGATTGTCGCCAAGCGATGCAAAATTGTCAGGACCGAGCCAAGCGGATGCCGGCTCAGTGGCACGGAAGCCAAAATCTTTGGTCAACACAACGTTTTCAAATACGGCGGTGTAAGTATCGTCGCCGTTGGAAGTTACCTCGACTCCCTCGTCGGGTGTCCAACTGTCGTGCCAGCCCATATCGCCGCCCACAATTATGATAGAAACGCCAGTGAGGTCTTTCTTGTCGGTAGCGATAAGCTCCCAGTCCCAAGTCATAGTGTTGAGGTTTACGCGCATTGTGACGGGACGCTTGCTCGGATCAAACCATGACGAATAATTATCGCCAATCTCCCTGCCAGCGACAAGTTTGTAGGAACGGTTGCAGTCCTCTGCGCCAGCCCACTCGTCGTCGCAGCCGTAGATAGTGCCTTCGATGGCGTCGATGAGATAGAAATTCCATTCAGATGTGGTGTATTCGCCTTCGTAAATCTGCTTGTCCTCGTTGAAGAGCAATGTAGCGTAAACTACGGAAGCATCATCCTTGGAAACTGCCAACAGGGATTTTGCGACTTTCAACGGAGCGAACGAGAGCGAAACCACATTGCTCACGTTGCCCAATTCCATAGATTTTTCGGTGTAGGAATGGTTAATGCGGAAATACACCGTTGTATTTTCACCGGCAGTCGCGTGGAGTTTCTGGGCAATGTCGTTGAGATCCTTGCCGAGGAATGTCCTCGAATTGGCACCACTCGTTGCTTTGATGGTCTCGGAGAGTGTGGATGCTTTCGGGAACGTCTGATCCAACGAATACTCCAACACGTATGCTCCATTGCCCAAGGATGTGGCGGTCTCGCTATTCAAATCTGACGAACCAGTGAATGTCAACGTAAACAGTACGTCGTTGAGGTTGTCATCTTTGAGGTCTATTGTGGACGCGCTCTGTTCCAACACTGTAGCATCAGGCGCGTTGACGGTGTAGTGTTCGAGGTCGTCATCGCAGGAGACGAGGCCGCCCGCAAGCACCATCGACAGCACACCGGCATATATGTAATTCGATATTTTCATTTTGTTTCAATTAATAAAAGTTGATAACTACTAATAATTGGGGTCGTAGAGCGCGGAATTGGCGGAGAGTTCGGCTACCGGCAGGGGGAAGAATTTGAACTTCGCATCGGCAGAGCCGCCGCTGTAAACGCCGCCTTTCCATTCCCAAGAATACTTGTCGCCTACGTAGGCATCAAACCTGATGAGGTCGGTTCTGCGCAAGGATTCGAGCATGAACTCGCGTCCGCGCTCCTCCAAAAGGTTCCAGTATTGGATGCCGTTGGTGGTGGCTTCGAGGTCTGCCTGCGAGAACGCACCCACGCCAGCTCTTGTGCGCACTTGGTTGACGAGTTCCAATGCTGACTTGCTTGCGCCCGTGCCACCGCGAAGGATTGCCTCGGCTTCGTTGAGGTAAACTTCGGAGAGGCGCAGAATGGGGAGATCCACCTTCGAGAAATATTTTTTATCCGTAATTGGGTCTGTAACGCTGCCGTCGTCGTTTGTGTGACGGAACTTAGTGAACACATATCCCTCGCCAGACGACTTCTGATCAATGGATGACACATTTGCGATAGGACGCCCTTCGGTGAAGAACAAATTGCGCTTGTCGGAACCCTCAAAACGCTGTGCCGCTTCTTTTCTTGCCCTAAAGAGCTGCCAAGCCCATGTGCAACCCAAAACGTCCGTGTTGTTGGCTTTGGCTGCATCGCTTGCTTCGTTACATTCGCCACAGATAATCATCGTGGTGGAACCGCATGCAGGATTGCCATTGGAACCATCCTGACCTGTATAGAACGAGAAAATGATTTCGTTTGTACGCTTGGAGTTTTCAGCGTTGAAAAGTTTGACGAAGTCGTTTTCAAGGCTGTAACCGCCTTCATATACGACTTCGGAGTACTTGATGCACTTGTCGTAGTATTCCTTGCCGTCGGTCTCGGTATAGACGGGAGCATTGAGGCACACCCTCGACAACAACGCCGCCGCTACGTACTTGTTGGCGCGGTACTGCTCGTTTTGGGCGGGCAGTTTTTCCACGAGGTCTTCGAGTTCGGAGATTACGTATTCGCAGATTTTGCTGCGGGTAGCAATCTCCGGCTCATACGCACCGATGGGGTCTTTTTCGGTAACGAATGCACCCACTGGCCAGAAGTCCATGATTTGGGAGTAGGCGAATGCACGCATAAAACGCGCCTCGTTTTTCATCTGTCCAATCTCGCCGTCGTCGCCACAGTTGCGGATGAAGTCGTTGGCGAGCGTCACGATGTAGTAGAGCGAATAGTATGCTCCAGCGATCCATTTTGACTGTCCATTCAGACCCTTGAGTGTGGAAATCTCCAACAGTTCGTCGGATACTGCCCATGTGAAGACAATCTCATCGGTGCCGCACTCCTGGAGATTGAAACAGGAGCGAGAACAGAAGTATGGGTCTTCGCCCTTGAGGTCTGCGCTGCCACCGTTGAACTCGTTGCCACGTATCACGTATGCAGCGTATATCTTTGCGAGAGCCTGCTTGTAGCCATCGGTGGACGAGTACACGTCTGCCGACGAGGTTTCCATCTTCGGGTACTGGTCAAGTTCGTCGCAGGAGGCGAGCATCATCGTGGCTGATAGAGCTGCCGCCGCTATATATCTTATTGTTTTCATTTTGAAGCTGTTCTTTATTAGTTTTTCCAAATTATACTTAGAAATCGAATCCCAGGCTAAGCGAGAATGTTCGCGGACGGGGATAGAAGTTGTTGTCTATGCCATTTTCCACTTCAGGATCAACGCCAGTGTATTTCGTTACCGTAAACACGTTCTGCACGGTGAATGTGGCGTTAAGGCCGAAATACTTTGTAATCCTGCCGAAGTTGTAATTGAGGCTGATGTTGTCCATCTTGAGGAAAGAAGCGTTCTCGAGGTAATAATCTGAGTAGATTTGCCTGATGAAGAATTTGGTGTCATTGTAGGATGAATGAAGATTATTGACCTGGTATGGGTTGTTCCAGTTCAGGCACTCGCTTGCGCCAGTGTTGGCAGACGAGCCGTTGAATACATAATTGCCGATGTTTGCCCTCATAGACGAAGAGAGCACAAACTTCTTGTACCTTAGGTTGAACGAGAAGCCCATTATCCAATCCGGCATGGCTGAATGACCGAAATACCTATCACCTTCCGAGTCGTCGCCGCTTTTGTCGATGTCGGCGTATGCTCCCTCAATGGGGTGTCCGTCCTGGTCGTAAAGCTGGTGCTTCAGGTAGAATGTATATGGCGCGTAACCTTCCATGAATACCTGTATCTTGTGAGAATTGACGTCCCCACCAACCAAAGTCGGGGCTACAGCTGCGTTTTCTGTGAGTCGAAGGTTTGAAATTTCGTTTTTCTGCCATGTTGCGTTGAAATGCAAATCCAGAGACCAGTCCTTGGTGGACAAAGGCGAGCCTCCAAATTCTATTTCGACGCCCTTGGAATCCACGTTGCCGACGTTGGTGACTATTTCTGATGTGAAGTTTGTGCCGGCGGCAACAGGCACATTTGCCATAAGGTCTTCGGTCTTGCGAGTGTAGAAGTCCACAGAAGCGATGGCTCTGTCGTTGAGGAATCCAAAGTCGATGCCGAAGTTCCACGCCTTAGTGGTTTCCCATTTGAGGTTTGCTAAGTACGCCGACGGACGATACATGTAATAGTAATTGTCTCCGAACATATACTGCGCACCTAACTGCGAAAGATTGTATGTGGGCAGGTATCTGTAGTTACCAATATCGGTGCCATCCTGCTGGCCTGTCACACCCCAACTTGCGCGAATCTTGATATTGTTGACAACGTCCCTGATGCCTTCCATGAAGTTTTCTTCGGAGAGCCTGTAAGCGACTGCTACAGACGGGAACGTGCCCCAACGCTGATCCTTGGCGAACCTCGAAGTGCCGTCGCGCCTGATTGTGGCAGTAATCATGTATTTGCCGAAAAATGAGGCGTTAGCCCTGCCATAATAGGACATCAGGACGTGCGCCCAATCCTCTTCACGGTGATACACGATTTGGTCGGCCTCGGTCTTGCCAAGGTATGAATATTCCCAATAGTCGGCTTTATTGCCGTGCCATTTTTGATAGTCGTATCCAGCCGTGAAATCAAAATTTACGGCGTCAGTCCTTTTGTTGTAAAACAAGTAGCCAGTAAAAAGCCCGTTTTTGTTGACCTGTGGACCGTATGTGAAGTCTCGTCCGTTGGTGGAATAGTCCCTGAACACACCGTTTTCCCACACATTGTCCCCTTCACCTTTGGAACCATCGAAACCGCCGGTGACGTGAAGTTTGAGGTCTTTTAGGAATGGGAAAATGTATTCAGCATCGATGTTGGCGATAATCCTCTTTACCGTTGAAGTACTCTTGGAGTAATCAAGATATCCAACCGGGTTTGCGTTGCCAGTGGATGGGTAAACCTTGTTGCCGTCTGCATCTGTCGTGTATATTTCGTTCCAACCCTTCATGTAGCTGTCATCGCCAGATTTAACGGGAATGGTGGGGTTGAATGTCGCCGACTGGTATATGGCATATCCTGCGTCGGCGAAGCGGTTTTGGTTGACAGCCCCTTTGACGCTCATATTCACTTTGAGCGCGTCTTTGAAGAAGGATGGGCTGAGATTGAGATTTGCGGTGTAGCGCTTCACATTGTCTGTCTTCAGAATGCCGTCTTGCGCCAGATAACCGACAGAAACACGTGTGGGCAGCACTTTTGCGATTGAGCCGGAAACATTGAGGTTGTTGTCGGTAGCCCATGCCGGCTGAAATACTTCGTCAATCCAATCCGTGTTGGCATCGCCAACGAGGTTAGTCAAACTGGGATAGGTGGCTGAGAGGACGTCCACAAACTCGTCCCTTGAAAGCATTTCGGGGGTCTTTGTCTTGAAAGAAACGGAGTTGTTGGAGTTGAAGTTGATTTTTACTTTGTCTTTCGTTCCTTTTTTGGTCGTGATAATTATCACACCATTAGACGCACGAGAACCATAGATTGCGGTAGAAGAAGCATCCTTTAAAACTGACATTGACTCTATGTCTGATGGATTGATGAGGGAGAGGAAGTTGTTGTCGTTACCCATGATGCCTCCTTCTTCCAAAGGCACGCCGTCAAGGACGATGAGGGGGTTGTTGGAGGCGTTGAGGGATGCGCCGCCACGGATTCTAATTGCGCTGCCGGCAGACGGCGAACCGCCTTTGCTCATGATTTGAACGCCAGCCACTTTGCCGTTGATGAGTTGTTCGGGGCTGGAAACCACACCGCCGTTGAAGTCTTTTTCGCTGACGGAGGAGATGGAGCCGGTGAGGTCGCCCTTGCGCTTAGTACCGTAGCCGATGGCTACTACCTCGCCGAGTTGAGTGTCTTCGGGCTGCATCTGAATGTTGAGTTTGCCAGAAGCAGGTACGGGCATCGTTACCGTGCCGTAGCCGATGAAAGAGAACATTACCGTTCCGTTTTCCTGACCGGAGGGAACAGTGATGGCATAATTGCCGTCGATGTCGGTGATTGTGCCGACAGTGGTGCCCTGGATGGCAACAGTAACGCCGATGAGCGGCTCGTTGCTCTCGTCCACCACCTTGCCCGAAATCGCCTTCTGGGCGTAGGCGGAGGTCGTAAGCCCCAGGAATGTTACGCATAGCAGCAACGCTATGAAGTAACGGAGTTTTAATGTCTTACTGTCCATTTTATTAATTGTTTTTTAGATAATATTAGTAAATCATTATTTTAACTTTACGCAACAAAATTAGGTTTTTGTAAAAAAATTGACATCATATTTTGGGTGATTTCGGCATTAAAAAGTGTGCAAACGATTGCGCAAACGTTGGAAATGGAGGGGAAAAATTGAAGGAATTGCAGCCTATGATAAAAATTTAAGGTGGAATACAAAAAAATTGCTAACTTTGCGAAAAATAAAAATCGTAAGGCACTATGGGCATATACCTCAATCCAAGCAACGTCGGTTTCAAGGAGATTTTGGCCGGTGATATATTCGTTGACAAAACAATGTTAATCAGCGAATTGAACAAATTTATAGAGAAAGGCAACAAATATATCTGCGTTTCTCGTCCGAGGCGGTTTGGCAAAACAATCGCCACCAACATTATGTGCGCATACTATTCCAAGGGTTGCGATTCGCGAGAGATGTTTTCCAAATTGAAAATCTCCAAGGCAAAGAACTATGAACAATATCTCAACAAACTGAATTTCATCAAGATAGATGTCGCAAGCGAGTATCAGAACGCAAGGGTTAAAGACGAAATGTTGATAGACTTGCAGGCAAAACTACTTAGAGAGTTCAGAGCACAGTTTCCAAAAATAAAGTTTCGCAACAACGAGACATTGGCAAACTGTATGATGGAGGTTTATTCAGCCACGGGCGAGACCTTTGTAATCATTCTCGACGAGTACGACTGCCTTGTGCGCAACCAATTTGGAACGAATTTGTTTGCAGATTATTTGGAATTTCTGAACGGTCTTTTTAAAAGCGACACACTTAAACCTGCCATTGCGCTCGCCTATCTAACAGGAATTTTGCCAATTGTAAGAGACAGGGTGCAGAGCAAACTCAACAATTTTGAGGAATATACGATTTTAAACTCGTACAATCTTGCTGAATTTGTGGGTTTTACCGAAAAAGAAGTGAAACCTCTGTGCAAAAAATACAAGGTGGATTATGCGCAATGCAAAAAAGAATACGACGGCTATGCTCAAAACGGTTACGAAATTTACAATCCCGAATCGGTTGTTAAATGTATGCTGAAAGGCGAATTTGGCAATTTTTGGGGCAAGACTTCCACGTATATGGTCATCACCGACCGCCTAAAACACAACTACAAAGGCGCAAAAGAAGATGTAGTAAAAATGCTTTCAGGTGAAGAAGTGAAGGTGAATGTTACTCGATATATGAACACGATGACAGATTTTCATTCAAAAGACGATGTTTTCACTTACCTCATCCATCTCGGATATTTGGCATACAATTCCAAAGAGGGCACTTGCAGAATCCCAAACTTGGAAGTGCGTAAAGAGTGGAACAATGCCATAGAAGATATGCCCGAATACTCCAAAACCGACGATATCATCAAGGCTTCGGAAGACCTTTTGGAACAGACACTTCTCAAAAATTCTGACGCAGTTGCCAAAGCCTTGGACAACACCCACATACACGTAACGTCAAACCGCAACTTCAACAATGAAGATGCACTTGCGGCGGCTGTATATATCGCTTTTGTACACGCACTCAACTACTACAACTGTTTCAAGGAACTCTCTACGGGAAAGGGCTTTGCCGACTTGGTATATGTGCCGGTGGTGAAATCGCCTGAGCATCCAGCAATTATCATCGAATTGAAGCACAACCAATCCACAGGGAAAGCATTACAGCAGATTCAGAGCCGTCAATATTTCGACGCCCTCGAAAACTACAAAGGCAACCTACTCTTTGTCGCCATCAATTACGACAAAGAGACCAAAAAACACGAGTGCGAGATTACAGAATGGGAGAAGTAGCCATTGAGTTTTGGCAGACACTACTTTCGCAATCAATATAGCCTACAATTCCACCCTCTCGCTCTTAATCCGTCTCCCCAAAAACACCTCCGCCGTCTTGTCGAACACTTCTGGCGTGTCGGTGGTGTAATATATAGTGCGGCCGCCTTTGGAGAGGCGGGATTCCATTTCGGGATGACGGGCGAGATAATCGGCGAGGCTGTGCACCACGATTTCGTTTTGCTGGACAAAATTGACAGGCGAAGCGTCGCCCGCCGCGCGGTGGAAAGAATCTATCAACAACGGATAATGTGTGCAGCCAAGCACAACGGCATCAATATCGGGCGATTGCGCCATTAGCAAATCAAAATATTTTTTTACGAAATAATCCGTGCCAGGGTTGGAGATTTCGCCGGCTTCCACGAGGGCGGCGAGCATAGGGCATGGCTGCTGATAGACGCGGATTGCGGGGTGAAGTTTTTGGATTTCGAGGATGTAAGACTGCGAATTTATCGTGCCTTGCGTACCGAGGATGCCCACGTGGTTGGTTTTGGTGTAGGTGTTGATTACTTCGGCGGTGGGGCGTATGATGCCGAGGACGCGATTGTTGGGATTGATGTGTGGAAGGTCGTGCTGCTGAATGGTGCGCAGAGCCTTCGCGGAGGCTGTGTTGCAGGCAAGAATTACCAATGGACAACCTAAATCAAAAAGACGGCGCACCGCCTGCAATGTGTAGGCGTACACCGTCTCAAAACTTCTTGAACCGTATGGTGCCCTTGCATTGTCGCCGAGAAACATATAGTCGTATTGCGGCAACAACTCCTGAAACTTGCGGAGTATCGTCAAACCTCCGAATCCAGAATCAAAGACACCGAGCATATTGGTTCGTTATAAGATAATTAAATTACAGACCGAGTTCCTTCTTAATCTCGTTGGTGAGGTCAACGCTGATTGCCTCGTTGATGTAGAGGACATTGGCCTTGTCCATCACATAAACATAACCGCCGGCGGCAGCCACTTTCTTGATGGCAGCGTCGAGCTTGTCCATAATGGGTTTGAAGAGGTCGTTGCGCTTTTGGGCGAGGCTCGTTTGAGCATTCTCCTGAAAACGCTGGATGCGCTCTTGGAGCTGCATAATCTCCTGCTCCTTGTCGGCGCGGAGTGCGGCTGACCATTTTTCGGGGGCTGCGTCGGCAAGCTGAACGTTCTCCTGATATGCCTGAACCTTGTTTTGGTATTCTACGCCCATTGCTTGGAGCTGGTCTTCGAGTTTTTTGCCTTCTGCCTCCAAAGCGGTCTGTGCAGCCTTGGTCTCGGGCATTGCCTGGATGATGTCGTCTGTGGTAATGTGTCCAAATTTCTGCGCCGAAGCTGCAACGCTCAGCGCCACCATCGCTATTAAAATGAGAATTAACTTTTTCATTTGTATTATTAATGTAAACGTGAATTAAATCATTTATGTGTCAACACCTTACGGCGTTGAAGAAACCAAAAATTAAAAGAATGTAAATGAATTGACCAATGGTTCCAAAAAATTCTTTTAATTTTTGGTAATTCTTTTAATTTTTGGTCTCAACGCTGCCGTAGGCAGTCTATTATTTGATTATCTTTTTGAGAACAACATCGCTCTCGTCGTACTTCTCGGAGGCGTAGATGATGTCGCCGGTTACCTTGTCGAAGATGTAGTCGTAGCCCGCTTCGGTGGCAACGCTCTTCAATGCGTTGTAAACATTGTCCTGAATGGGCTTGATGAGTTCCTGACGCTTCTTGGCAAGTTCGCCGTCATTGCCGAAGTACTTCTTCTGCAATTCCTTGGCTTCCTTCTCCTTGGCGATGATTTCATTCTCGCGCTTGGTCTTGGTAGCCTCGGGGAGAATGTCAGCCTCCGCCTGATACTTCTTGTACATCTCGTCGAGCTCCTTAAACTTGGCTTCTACCTCTGCCTGCCACTGCTTGGAGTAGTTGTCGAGTTTGGTCTGCGCCTGCTGGTAGGCGGGAATTTTGCCCAAGATATATTCTGTGTCAACATGTGCGAACTTCTGGGCGAACGATGCCGCGCCAAAAATCAATGTCAAAGCTACGGTAAATAACAGTCTTTTCATATTGTTGTGGTTTTTGTGTGTTTAACAATCATATTCGTTTTCATTTAATATTGTTGGCGGATTCGTCGATGTTGAATCGCCGTTAATATTAATTAACTCATTAGAAGCTCTGTCCGAGTGTAAACTGCAACTTGGAGCCGCTCCTCTTGGTCTCTCCTGGAGGCGTGTCGAAGCCCCAGCCCCAATCGAGTCCCAGCATACCGAGCATCGGCAGAAATACCCTCACGCCCAATCCCGCCGTGCGATAGACATTGAAGGGCTGGAATTGATACAACTCCTTCCAACAATTGCCGCCTTCGAGGAAGGCAATGCCGTATATCGTGGCAGATTCGCTGAGTATCGCGGGGTAACGGAGTTCGAGGGCGTACTTGGCATATACGTTGCCATCGGCGGAGATAGTCTCCGAATCGTAGCCGCGCAATCCGATTACATCTTTGCCGTATGAATAATAGTTCATGCCGTCGCCACCCATCGTATATCCCTGGAAAGGCGAATATCCGAGGTCGCGGGTGTAATACGCGCAGAATCCATACTCCAATTTGGTGTGGAACACGAGGTCGCCGATGAGCGGGGTAAAGTTTTTCGCCTCAAATCCGTACTTGTGATATTCCACCCACTGCCATTTGTAGTCGGGGTCGATGGTCTTGTAGTTTTTGTTGTTCATCCTGGAATACGGGGGCGTGAGCTCGGCAGAAATCGAGAACGACGAACCACGGCGCGAGTAGATAGGCGCGTCGATGTTGTTGCGTGAGAACACCACTTTGAGTGCAAACTCGTTGGCGGTGCCGTTGGCACTGAAGCCGTCGAAGTACTGGTAGTTTTTGAGTTTGTAACGCTTGAACGCCACCTCGTTGTACAATTGGAAATAATTGTCGGGCCAGGTAAGGCGGCGACCAAGTCCCACTGCAGCGCCCCATACCTGCATACGGTAGTCCATACCGCTGTTATAATTATAATTGTAACGGCTGTACGACGAGTAGTACTTGCCGTAGTTGACATCCGTATAATAGAAACTTACGGTGAGCGAATTGCGCTTCCTGCCGCCGAGCCACGGCTCCACAAACGAGACGCTGTATGTCTGGTAATACTTGCCGTTTGACTGGAAGGAAAGGCTCAATTTCTGTCCGTCGCCCTGCGGCAATGGATGCCACGACGATTTGTCGAAGAAATTGTGGGTGGAGAAGTTGTTGAACGTAACGCCAAGCCTGCCGACGAAATATCCGCCGCCCCAGCCTGCCGAGAGTTCAAACATGTCGCTGCCTTTTTCCACCAAAGGATATTCGATGTCAACCTCCTTGTTCACATAATCGGGAACGGGGTTAGGAATGAGTTTTTCGGGTTCAAAGTTGCCGAGCTGCGCAAGCTCGCGGACAGACGCTATAATGTCGCTCTTGCTGAAAAGTTCGCCGGGCAGGGTGTAAAGCTCGCGCCTCGGCACACGGTCGTTGGTACGTGTATTGCCGGTGATGATGATGCGGTCGATGTGAGCCTGCGGGCCTTCAAATACCATGATTTCCACGTCCACAGAGTCATTGACCACAGCCACTTCCCTTGGCACGGTGCGGAAGAATAGGTAGCCGTCGTCCATGTAAATATTGCTGACAGCGTCTTTGTCCGTATTGATGCGCTCGTCGAGGCGGTTTTGGTCGTAGAGTTCGCCCTTCTTGATGTCGAGGCTACGCTGCAGAACGTCGGTTCCGTATTTTTCATTACCAATCCACGTGATGTTGCGGAAGTAATATTGACGACCCTCATACAATTTAATGTCAACGCCCACAAGTTTTTCGTCGATGCGATATACCGAATCGCTGATGATGCGGGCGTCGCGGTAGCCATGCTTGTTGTACTTTTTGATGAGGGTCTGCTTGTCTTCCTCAAACTTGGAGCGCACAAATTTGGACGGCTTAAACATGCCGTACCAACGCTTTTGCTTGGTGTTTTTCAAGCCCTTGCGTACTTTGGCGTCTGTGAACGCACTGTCGCCAATGGGGGTGATATTGAGGATTTTCACCTTCTTGCCCTTGTCAACATTGATGATGAGGTTGGAGACGTTTTGAAGGTTGGTGTCGGGCACTTCCACGGTGCGCACGTCCACATTATAATAGCCTTTTTCATAATAATGCTGCATAATGATGTTGCGCGTCTTGGAAAGTGCGTGGTCGGTGATTTTGGTGCCGGGAATCATGTTGATTTTGTTGTCGAGGTCTTCCTTCTCGCCCTTGCGTATGCCCTTGTAAGTTACCTTGTTGAGTTTTGGGCGTTCTTCGAGCTTGATGTCGAGATATACCTTGCCGTCGGGCGTGGTGGACGTGATGCCGATGCTCACGTCAGAAAAAAGACCCTGCCTCCAAAGTTTTTCTACGGAGCGCGTGATTTGGTCGCCCGGAATGGCAACCTTCTGACCTACTTTGAGTCCCGAAATCTGTATTATAGCCTGCTTGTTGAGATACTTGATGCCCGATACGGTGATACCTTCTATAATGTAATCCTTGGGTGAATCGTAATTGACGACCGTCTGCGCCTCTGCGCCTTGCCAAGCCATCAAAAGCATCATTATCAACAGCAGTATTTTGTTTTTCATTTGAAAATAATAAGTGTATAATTATAACTAAATGTTTCGCGGTGCAAATTTAATAAAAAAATTTCTTTTCATTGGCTAATCTGCTGCGAAGTTTTGCCAAATCTTCTTTCCCTATGCTGATAATCGACAATCGCCTTGTAAAACTCCTCCTCGCCGAAGTCGGGCCAAAGCACGTCGGTGAAGTAAAGCTCGGAGTACGAAATCTGCCACAGCAGGAAGTTGCTGATCCTCACCTCGCCGCTCGTGCGTATCAGCAATTCGGGGTCGGGAATTTGGGCGGTGTAGAGATGATTGGCAAAGTCTTTTTCGGAGAGCGAGTCGATGTCAAAAGGCTTGTCGGCGTACTTTCTCAACAGCGATTTTGCGGCGTTGACAATCTCGTAGCGGCTTCCGTAGCTGAGGGCGATTATTACCGTAAGCCCCGTATTTTGCGCCGACTTGGCACAGGCTTCCTCTATGTCCTCGCGCACGTCGGCGGGCAACATAGCATTGTCGCCAATAGTCAATAGACGCATATTGTATTTGATTAAGTCGGCAAACTGCGACACGATGCTCTTGGAGAGCAACGCCATAAGCCCATTGACCTCGCTATCGGGACGCTGCCAATTTTCGATGGAGAAGGCGTACAAGGTGATGTACTTGACGCCAATCTTATTGGCGGCATCTACAATCTCCCGCGCCCTCACCGCGCCCTGCGAATGTCCTTCGAGACGGTCTTTGCCCTGCCTCTTTGCCCAACGCCCGTTGCCATCCATAATGACTGCCACGTGCTTGGGGAGCCGAGTCTTGTCTATTTGTTCAATAAATGACATTTTCACATAAATTTTCCTAAATATTGTATGACAACGCCTTGCGGCGTTGGTGTTTCATCTCCAAAAATTCAAAGAATAATAAAGAATTATAAGAATGTTTCTATTTCAATAATTCTTTTAATTCTTCCCCATTCTTTCAATTTATTGTTAGAAAAAACATAAGCCACCGTAGGCGGCGATTATCGTTTAGTATGCTGAGCAACGGTGCGCGCCCTTGCCATTGGGACGGAACGAAAGCACTACTCCGATGAACGAGTAGCAATCGTCGTTGCCGAGGAAAGACCTCTGACGTGCCACAGTCTCGCCATACGAGAGGTTGTACTTATCGTCGGTGATGCCGTCCAACACATCAGAAAAGAGCTTCCTATACTTCCACTCCGCCGAGAGCGTGAAGGTCTCATTTGGGCTGTACTTGATGCCGACGCCGAATGGTACGCAAAACCTCAATCCCTCGTCCACAAAAGAACCAAGCACCAATCCGGGACCGGCGGCTACATACGGAGTGAAACAGCGCATCGGGTCGCCCGGCACAAGCGGCAGGAAGTTGATTTCGCCCTGCAAGGACAATTCCACCACCTGATTCTTGAACGAGGCATTGCGCCACTCCTGATACTCATTGTTGAAGTCGGAATCCTTGCCTTCGAGCTCGCTCCATACGGCTTGGAACGTAACCCCAAACCTATCGTTGATGACGTGCCTGAGATTGAACCCGACGGCGGGCTTAGGCTTGTAAAACGGGGTTACGGGGTTGATCTCGCCATTGTAATACCCAACGCCAAGAAAAACGCCGTACTCGTCGAAATTCCTATTGCCACACTGCGCCTTCACGTCCACGGGCAACCATTGCACCGCAATAGCGATTACAAGTGCAAAGATACGCGAAACTTTCGTCATACCACCTATAAAAAAACTTAATTTTGTGCTCATTTTGGTCAAATGTCTTTAATAAAACTGCTGTTTGTAATTAAAACTTTGACAACCCTCATTATATTGTATCGTCAGGCGTCAATATTGCGTCATTTTCGTCAGATACTGGAACATCCTTTTCGGTAGAAACTGGGACATCCGTTTCGTCAGATACCGGAACGTCGCCCTCGTCAGATACAGGGACGTCGCCCGCTCCAGTGCTGTCGGCGTTGTGTCGCTTTGGCACTTTGACCACAAGCCTTACAAAATCCACATGCACAGGGTTGCTCTGCTCGGGCTTATTGAGCCTAATCGGGAAATAGCTGTCCCTCATCACCCAACTTGCTATCGAATCCATCCACATCGAGCCAGACTTGCGGTCAGGATGCGCCACATCCCCCTGCACGCGGGTATAATGGAGATTCTTGGAGAGAAAAAACTGCTTGTTGCCAAACTTCTCCATCATAGCTTGGTTGATGCCGGTATCTTCCTTCCAATTTGGCGGGCCTATCCATACGGTCTTGATGCCGTGGGTCTGCGGAATTATGCGGTCAAAATACTTGCCCCTCTGCGGCCCGTCGAGGGCAAACATCTCATTGGCACCGATTACAAAAATGATGAACGTCGGCTTAAACTTATCGACGAAATACTCCAACGTGTCGCTCTGCGCGTATGTCTGCGACGTGGCAGCCACGTATGTAACCACAAAGAGGTCGTGCCCATTGAAGTCGCAATAATTTTGGGCGCGAAACATCAACGAATACGCCATCGAATCGCCTATAAGCAGGATGCGCTGCTTGGCGGTATCGAGCGGGATGTGCTGTCCGTCCCTAAAATTTGTAAAAGTGTTGCCATCCGTAACACCTTCCGACGGCACGGGCGTATAACGCTGATTATACCAAAAAATTCCGGCTACACCACCCAAAATCGCTATTATCAGCGCGATAAGAAAAATCTTTTTCATAGTTTGCTTGTCTGATTGTAAAGGCGCATAAACACACGCCCTACGCGGCTGCAAAGTTAATGATTTTTTTTTGCAAGATTGCAGTGTTTTTTTTATTAATTTTGCAACCAAAGGCAAACAATATTGGTCTAATAATCAGAAATTAGCAGGAATTGGAAGAAAAAGAGCTAATAGAAAAGTGTAAGAATGGCAGCCGTACCGCACAGTGGGAACTCTATCAGAAGTATTCCCCGGTGCTGTTTGGCATCTGCCTGAGGTATTCCGACAGTCGCGAGACTGCCGAAGACATACTCCAAGACACATTCCTAAAAATATACTCCTCCATAGACGACTATGAAGGTGCAGGCTCTTTTGAGGGTTGGATGAAGCGCATAGCAGTAAATACCGCCATCACCAACTACCACCAGACTGCCAAACACAAGCACCACGAGGACGTTGACGACTATGCTCAATTAATCGCAAGCGACGACCCAAACTTCGACTCCCTCGAATTTACACGCGAGGAGCTGCTTGGTGTAGTAAATTCGCTGCCAGACGGTTACAGGATGGTATTCAATATGTTTGCAATCGAAGGATTCAAGCACCGCGAAATCGCCGAAATGCTCGGCATCGACATCAATACAAGCAAGACGCAGTTTATGAGGGCGAGAAACATCGTGGTAAAAAAACTTAACGAACTAAAACGTATAAAAAGACATTGACTACTATGACCACAGAAGACCTTTATAAAAACAATTTTGACGGCTACCGACAGGATCCGCCGCCCGAAGTTTGGAAAGGTGTCAACCGTCGGCTTGCCATCAAGAGATTCTTTAAGCCCGGATTTGGGCACTTCAACATATTGTACGTGGCAGCAGCGGCGGCTATCTCTGTGGGAGTATTATGGCCGTCCCACGACGACATCAAACAGCCCGCCCAAGGCAACGAAACCATCACCATCGCCGATTCGTCCAAAGACGGCGCAAGGCAGGCAAACGGCAGCAAGCCTTCTTACAACGAAAATGTATCCACCGAAATATCGGTAACTATCCCCCAAAACAACCACCAAAGCAATCAAACACAGCCACAGACGGAGCAAGATTCGATGCTGACGGCAGACGACATACAGGCAGACACTGGCGTATCAATAACATCGTCGGAACCCGAAATCCAACGCACATCCCGCACCGAAAGCCCGATGCCCTACTTTACGAGCGCATTCTACGCAAGTCAGCACCAAGGCTGCGCACCGCTCACAATCCAGCTCCAAAACCTCTCGCAAAACACCGAATACTGCCAATGGAGCCTCGGCAACGGCGAAACTTCCTACGAGCAAAACCCCTCAATCACCTTCAGCAAACCTGGCACATATATAATAGCATTGCGCACCGTATGCGGCACTTACGCCAAGACAAGCTACGACACCATCAAAGTATCGGCTCACCAACAGGCAGAAATTGCAGTTGCAATCTCCGGAATGACGATAATAGCCGAGGCTCGCAACGTAAGCGGCGGCAACATTGTTTGGGATTTTGGCGACAAGACCCAACTGATGGGCAAAAAACATTCGCACACCTACAAGCAGCCGGGCGATTATGAGATTGTGCTCACCATCAGCAACAATATCTGCACCGACACCGTTACGAGGCGCATCACAATCAAGGAACCAGAATTTTCGATTGTATTCCCCAACGCAATCATAGCATCGCGCTCGGGATTCACATCCGGCGATTACACATCGGCATCACCCGACAACAAGGCTCTCTTTGGTCCCAAGGGCAACATCGACAATCTCGCCAAATACAATCTGACCATCTACACCCGCGCCGGCAAGCAGGTATTCCAGACCAACAACCCCCGCGACACGTGGAACGGCTATTACCTCAACGAACTCCTGCCACGCGGCGTATATGTCTATAAGTGTAGATACGAATTTACCAACGGCGAAAGCTCCATCGTGAACGGCAACATCACGTTGCTTTGGGAATAAATGTTGGAGTGCGGGCTTCCAGCCCGCTTACAATTGAATTTGTAAGCGGGCGAGCCGCCCGCATTCCATTGATTAGGCGGGCTGGAAGCCCGCACTCCAAATCTCCGCCCTAAACACCACGCTTCCATCTCTCATCATCTCCACTTGATGCACATCGCCCTCGCTGCGCCTTACAACGTCCACGGTCTCGCCACAGAGTACCTCCGCGATAAAATTGAGGTCTATCTCCGATATGTTGCAACGCTCCAAGTATTCCACATCAAACGTATCAAGTGCCATCTGCAAATAGCGCATACTATAAAGGTGTCGATTGATGTCGATGTCAGAATACATAATGCGACGTGCATATCTATTGCGCTCCTCCGCATTGCTCTGTCGCAGGTGCTTATACTTGGGCAATGCGCCCTCCGCAATGCATACCTCCTCCAACCTCGGCACAAAATCGTTGATGAACACCGGGCGGCGGTTTTCCATGTTGATAATCAGCCACTCGCTGCTCACCTCGGCTATCTTGCCGTCGTCGTCGAAAGCCACAAAATCCCTCTGCGTGGAGATGCGCGAATACGCCGAGACATGAGTCTCTATCTTAAACCGGCTGTCAATTCTGGGCATACGGTGGATAATGAACTTCATACCGGCAATCACCCAAGTAAGCCCTCCATGTTGCATCTGATCTATGCCCCACGCAATTTCGTTGGCGTGCAGACTTGCAATGTCGAGCATACAATCGCCCAACGCCGGCACCGACATCCGCCCGGTAACGTCGGTATCGTCGTGGCGCACAGAATATTCTTGTGTAAAACTCTTTATCATAATACTTTAACGATATTTTTGCCGCCTACGGCGACAGTTTTTTCAACGAAAATTAAAACGAATTAGAACGAATTAGAACGAATTTACATCTAATAAATTCGTTTTAATTATATATAATTCGTTTAAATTTTTGTTTACTCCCCCTCAACGCCGTCAGGCGTTGATTTCACGTACACTTCGAGGAGCGTAGTCTTGCCGTCGGGGATGAAGCAGAGATTCTTTATGGCAGCGGGTATCAGCACCGTCTCGCCGCACTTGATTTCCACAGGTTTTTCCGACTCTTCGCACTCTATGCGGCAGCCGCCGGCGGTACACATATATATAATAAAAGAGTCAATCTCCGGGAAATCCTTCTCCACAGGCTCGTCAAACTCAAAGACATTGGTGGTGAAATACTTGCAGTCAACCACATTGACGGTAGAATTGACCTCCGCTACATAATCGGTGCGGTAGTTGTCATACAATTTGTAATCGATGGCATCCACGGCAAGCTCCGTATGAAGCTCGCGAGAATTGCCATTGCTGTCGCGTCGGTCGTAGTCGTAGATACGATAAGTAACGTCCGAAGTCTGCTGAATCTCGGCAATATGATTGCCGCCGCCTATGCCATGCACACGGCCAGCCGGGATGAAAAACACATCGCCGCGCTTCACCTTCACCTTGTTGAGGATGTCCAAGAGACGGCCATGATTGAGGGCGTCGAGGTATTCTTCCTTGCTCATCTCACGATTGAAACCATTGATGAGCTCCGCGCCATCCTCACAATCGAGCACATACCACATCTCGGTCTTGCCAAACGAATTGTGGCGTTCCGCCGCCAATTCGTCGCCGGGATGCACCTGCACCGAAAGGCGGTCGCGAGCGTCGATAAACTTGATGAGCAGCGGAAACTCGTTGCCAAACTTCTCATAAACGCTGTCGCCCACAAGGTCGCCCATATAAATTTCAAGCAACTCGTCGAGCGTATTGCCTGCCAAAAAGCCATTGGCAACTACCGACACGTCGCCTTCCACACCAGAAATCTGCCAGCTCTCACCGCCCCAAATCTTGGGCTTTACGATGGGCTCAAACTTAATCGGATACAAATTATTTTCCATAAGGTCAATTAAAATTTTGTTATTTCGGCTTTCGGTATTAAATTTGCATTTTGATAATGCAGACACCGTCGGCAAACGCCATAAGCCGGTCGCAAAGATACAAAAAAAATCAAAGCGGACGACAACCAAATGGCAATGTCAACGGCAAGCATCTGAATGTCAGATTATTACACACAAATATTTTTTTTACAAAAAAAGACAGCAAAACACTTGCACATATAAAAAAAAAGATGTAATTTTCTGATTTGAAAAAAAACGTTATAACGCACGTACAAAAATCAACATACAGGCTTATGAAAAAGCTCAATTTAGGCATAAAAACCAAGCTGAACCTTATTCTGCTGTGTTCTATAATTCCCTTCGCCGTGGTGGGAATCACTTTTGGCGTATTGTTGTTCAAAAACAGCGACTACGACCAATACACCGCAAAGGTAATCAACATCAAGCTCTCGTACCTCCGCCTCAAGGAGAACGAGCAGTCGTTCCTGTTGTATTATCCCAACGACAATGTGTTTTTCAAGACCAACGAAAACTTGTACCTGAGGGATTTTGAGCTCGAAAGCAAGGAACTCAACAAAAACCTCGACGAGCTCCTCAACCTGCCGATGACCACCGACCTCGAGCTCGGCGACAAGATATACATGCTCAAGGAAAACGCCGACAGCTACGGCGACCTCCTCAAGCTCACCGCCACCAAGATATACCAGCGCGGCTCTTTCCAGACCGGTATCATCGGCGAGATAGAGCGCAGCTACGCCAACGCCGTGGCTCAGGAATCGCTGCCCGCCAACGTGCTCACATCGCTCAAGGAGATGGAGGTGCAATACATCAGCCGCAAAGACAATACTTATTACAACGAGTTTATCGAGCTTTACACACAATACCTCGGCAACATCCCCGGCGCCACCGACGACATCGACCTCTCGACAATAGTGCGCAACGACACCACGCACACCGACTCCGTGGCTCGCGCCGCCAACGCCAACAAGGCAGCAAAGATGCTCAGAAACGCCGACAAGCTCAAGCCCGTCAACGATATGAAGCGTTATTTCAACGCGCTCTCCAACATCGACAAGGAAATCGGCTTCAACCGTGAGGAAGGCCTCCTCTTTGACATTCAGATAGAAAGGTCTAAACTCGAAAGCATCAACGACATCATCAAGTACGTGGAAGAAAAGCACCAAAGCACGTCCAAGAGTATGCGCAACCTCTACATCGCCATCATCGTGCTGATGCTGCTCACCGTATTGATCACTCACATAAGGATTTCCAAGTTCATAACCAACGCCATCAACAAGCTCAGCGGATACGTATCGCAACTCAGCAAAGGCATCCTGCCCGACAAGGAAATAGTAATCCACAACAACGACGAACTCTCCGTAATGGCGGCAGACCTCAACACCTTTGCCCGTGGCTTGAAACAGACCACCGAATTTGCAACCGCAATCGGCGCAGGCAACCTCGACACCGAATTTAAGCCGCTGTCTGAAAGCGACATCCTCGGCAATTCGCTCCTCGAGATGCGCAGCAACCTCTCCAAATCGCAGCACGAAGACGAAAAACGCCAGCACGAAGACGAACTCCGCAAGTGGGCAAACGAAGGTCTCACGCAGTTCAGTGAAATCCTCCGTCAGAGCACAAGCAACATCAAGGACTTGTCAAACAACGTCCTCAAAAACCTCATCCACTTCCTCGGTGCCAACCAGGGCGGTCTTTTCCTCTACAACGACACCGACAAGGAAGACATACACCTCGAACTCGTTTCGTCATACGCATACAACCAGGAGCGCAAGAAGAAAAAGAAGATTTACCTCGGCGAAGGTCTCATCGGTACGTGTGCAATCGAAAAATCATACGTATATCTCACCGACCTGCCCGACGACTACCTGACCATCACATCAGGCCTCGGCGCATCCAATCCGAGCAGCCTCCTGATTATGCCGCTCAAAGTGGAGGAACAGATATTCGGCGTCTTGGAAATCGCATCCTTCAAGAAGATGGAACGCCACGAAATCGACTTTGTGGAGAAGGTTTCGGAATCCATCGCGTCCACGCTCTCCATTGCAAAAATCAACCAGCGTACCGCCGAACTCCTCACACAGTCGCAGCAGCAGGCAGAGGAAATGGCGTCGCAGGAAGAAGAAATGCGCCAAAACCTCGAAGAACTCCAGGCAACACAGGAAGAGTCGGCAAGGAAAGAGGCAGAAATGCAGTCGATCCTCAACGCCGTCCACAGCTCTTCGCTTGTAATCGAATACGACCTGCAAGGCCACATCACGAGCGTCAACGAATCATTCTGCCGCGCTCTCAACGTGCAGCGCGAACAAATCATCGGACGCAACCAAGACGAATTCCGCGACACCAACGACAGCTACTCTTTGCAGGATTCCGACTTCTGGAACCGCATCAAGGACGGCGAGGTAATCAAGCGCACCGACAAGTACCTCGTGTCGGGCGAGGAACACTGGCTGCAACAAGTATTCACGCCTATACTTGATTCTGACGGATTCCCGTACAAAATCCTCAACATGGCGACCGACATCACCACCAACAAGAAACAGGAGATAGAACTCCAAGTGCAGACCGACAAGATGGCGGCTCAGGAGGAAAAACTTCGTCAAAACCTCGAAGAACTCCAAAAGACGCAGAAATCAATGGCGGAGCAGCAGGCAGAGCTCAACGAAATCAATACAAAACTCAAAAACAACGAGGAAATCCTGACCGCCGCAGTAGAAAAATCCAAGGAGCAGGAGAAAGAACTCCAAGCAAAGGTGGCAGAACTCAACAAACTGCACCGCGAACTCGAAATCCAACAGGCGGAAATCCTCGAACAAAACCACACCCTCCAGGAGAAGGAAAAACTCCAAGCAAAGGCTCTCGAAGACGCCGACAAGAACCTCGAGCGCACAAGGGTGAAGATAATGGCAGAGTTTGTAAGAAACCTCTCAAGGCAAAGCAGCCTTATGGAAGAGGCAGAGGCAAAACTCTCGCAGGTGGACGGCATCCCGTCAGAGATACTCGACGCAGTGCGCAACGCCAACAACGAATTCCAGATTCTTATTTCGAAATACCAAGTAGATTAATTATAGATTTATTCTTTCTCATCGAAAAGGCTGTTCAATTTCCACAAAATCGGACAGCCTTTTTTTATTACAACAACGATATGATGACACGCATACTTTTGATATTATTGACAATAATTGCCTTCAATGGTGCCAATTTTGCACAGAATACACACGGCATAGCCTCCGTAAAATCGCCCGACGGACACACATCAATCATCATCTACAAGACCAGCGACACCTCAATCGCCTTCTCTGTATCGCGACATCAAAAAATATACATCGACTCCGCAACGACATTCATCTCATTTGGCAAGACCAACCGCAACGCCATCAAACCCATATACCTCAACAACATAAGGAATACCTCAAAACGCGACACCATACGCACCAACTTCGGCGAAAGGAAGGTGCAGCCCGACCATTACAACGAAACCGCCATCACATTCAAGGACGGGCAACTCGTCAACACCCTGAAAATAAGGGCGTACAACCACGGTTTTGCCACGAGCGTAGAAATCACCAACCCTCAAAAACTCACCGTCGATGACTATCACACCACATACCACTGGACCAACAACAGGATTTACCACCTCTTTGACACCAAGTCGGAAAACGGATACAACTCCGTACTTGGCAAAGACCAAGCCTCAGCCATTGCGCCGTTGCTCACAGTTTCGCTCGGCGACACATTGCTGGCTCTCACCAACGAAGCCGCCAACTACGAATTTTTTTCACGCGCCAAGCTCTGGATGTCCAACTACGATGTAACAATCTCCCAAAGCGGACTATACCAAATCGCCAATTATTACACGCCGTGGCATTACGTAATATTTGCCGACAACGCCAACGATTTCATAGAAGGCAAATACCTGCTCTACTCGCTCAACTTCAAGCCAACCGGCAATTATAACTGGGTGAAGCCCGGCAAGGTGTATCGCCACGTCGGCAACAAGGATTCTGACTTTGCCACCGACCGAGTGAAAATCTCGATAGACTTTGCCGCCAAAATGAAATTTCAATACGTACTCTTAGACAACGGATGGTATGGATTGGGCTACGACAACGAATTTGATCCCGCCTCCGACCCCACAAAAACAGTAAGCACCCTCAATCTGCCCGAAGCAATCAAATACGCCAAACAAAAAGGCATCGGCATCATTGTTTACGCCAATAAGACCGCGCTTACCGAATTTCCGGCAGACAGCGTGCTTACAATATACAGCAAACTCGGCATCAAAGGCATAAAGCTCGGATTTTTCAAAAACCGCAACCCAATTGACAACGTGCTTGCAAGCCGCATCATCACAAAATGCGCCTCGCTCGGCCTCGTGGTGAATGTTCACGACGAATACCGCTCCACTGGCGTCGAGAGGCTCTACCCCAACCTGCTCACCTGCGAAGGTCTGCGCGGCAACGAATACCTCGACAATACCGGCAACCACACCACGCTGCTGCCATTCACGAGGTATATGACGGGCGCCGCCGACTACACAATATGCTACGAAGACGCTACCGAATCGCACCTCAACCTACAGACCACCAAGGCGCACCAACTCGCATTGTCGATAATACTTTTCAGCCCATTGCAACACATATTTTGGTATGGTTCGCCAGATTGGTACTCCAACGAAATGGAAATCGAACTTTTCAAAATCATCCCAACGGTCTGGGACGACTTCAAGATAATAGGCGGTTTTCCGAGGCGGTATTTTTCCATAGCACGGCGCAAGGGCGACACTTGGTACGTGGCGTCCATTGCCGGATTATTGCAGACAGAGATAGAATTTCCGTTGTCAAAAATTACTTCGCACCCCTGCACCGTTACGCACTACGAAGACAGCGGCAACCAAAGCATCAAAAAAACTTCGTTCCCTGCCACTCCGTCAGATATTATCAAAATCTCGCTTCCGCCCAATTCAGGCAGCGTGATGGTGATAGAGCCGAGGGGGAAATAATTACATCCGCGCACGCTCCTAAAAAAATTTTCTCTTTCCCGACAAAAATTCTTACCTTTGCGTCATATTAAAAGACAAAGATGACATCGAAAGAATCAATCCTCAATCACGAAATCATTTTTGCCACGTCCGACAAGACTGTTTCGAAAATGATTACCGTCCTAAAAAAGGAAAAGCGGATAGTGAAAATCGCGGCTAAAATATATACCTCCAACCTCAACGACAAGCCCGAAAACATTATCCGCCGGAATCTTTTTGTAATTTTGGGGACATTGTATCCCGATGCCGTTTTGAGTTACCGTAGCGCGTTTGAGTGCCGTCCCTCCGTTGATGGGCACCTGTATCTCACATACGGCTATGCAAAAAAAGTGTCGCTGCCAGGTGTTACTGTCCATTTGATAGAAGGTGCAGGAGCCATGGAAGGCGATTATCCTTTTATGGGCGGGCTGTACATTGCGGGCGGCGCAAGGGCGTTCCTCGAAAATTTTTCGCAAAAATACAGCAAAGACGGCGTCTCCAAAAGCCTTCCTCAAAACGTTTTGGAGGAAAAACTTGAAAAAATCATCCAGTCGGGTGGCGAGGAAGATGTCGGCACGTCCCGATACAAATCCCGGAATATTCAAGACCAAAAACAACAAGGCTGGCGAAACGTATTTTGTGGATTTTCAACAGGTGAAAGGCACGTTGAAAAAAGGTTACGAAATGTACCGCAGTCTCAACAATCCTTTTGCAAGAGCGATTTTTATGCTGTTTATGACAAGCGAAGTGCATCCATTTTCGGACGGCAACGGACGTATTTCGCGCATAATGATGAATGCCGAACTTACAGCCGCCAATCAATCCAAAATCATAATTCCTACGGTTTTCAGGTCGGATTATTTGGCATCGCTCCGCCAACTGACACGCCGCGACAACCCCGAAAAAATCATCAATGCAATGCTCCGCGTCAGACAGTTCAGCAGCCTTATTGCGGGCGAAAGTTTTCAGGAAGTCAAGGCGTTCCTTACCCGGTGCAACGCCTTTGAAACCGACGACGACAGCATCCTCCAGTTTTAATTTATCGACAAAATTACCCCAAAACCACTCGATTTATGGAAAAAATTACCCAAAAACCACTTGATTTATCGACAAAATTACCCCATTTTTGAAAAATAAGGCAGATTTGTGGAAAAAATTGCTACCTAAAACTTCTTTTTCCATGACGTTGCTTTTTTTATTATCGGCTCACAAAGATACAGAAATCGGCTCAAATATGCAAGAATTTTGAGCCGATTTTCGGAAAATTTGAGCCGATTCCTTTTTATTTCATTGTTACATCCTTTCTTTTTCCTCGTTGCCCGCGCCAGTGCCTTTGTATTTGGACTTCGCGGGGTTGAAGCGGTATTTTACAATCAGCGAAAATTCCCGCGTGTCGCTTTGCTTGTGAATGTCCAAAAATCCCGTCTCGGTGCTGAGGCGGATGTCGTTGCGCTGCGAATATGAAATATCCGAAACTCCTGCCTCAACGCTCAGAGCGTCATTCAAAAACGCTTTCCTGATGTATGCGTCAAAACAGAAATAATCGTGGCTCAAATACACGTACTCATAATTGCCTTTGCCATTGTAATTGCAATCAGCCTCAAAACTCCAACCGTTGCCAAACTCAAAGGAATTTTCGAGTGTTACCCGGAAGTATGGTTTAGAAAAATCTTTTTTGACGCCTTCACATACCGCGTCGAGCCATTGTTTCTTAACCATAACCTCAAAATTTGGACTATAACAACCAAACTCCGGCGCAGCGGCAAATTGCAATCCCACGGTCGGGAGATGTTTGATGTTGATTGGCATCACTTTTTCCACTTCCGGCTGCGACGGCTCCACTGTCTGCCACAGCGCGATATAATCAGAAGTGTTGGTATATGAAACGCCGAGTTGCAGGCAAGCCCACGCCGCCATACACGAAAGGTCGCGGACAATGGCGGGTTTCAGTTTTGGGTCGCCGTATTCGCGGTGGTAACGGCTCGCGTAACTTACTGAATTTCTTAGATTTGAATACGTCGGGCGGCTCACTTTTTCATTGTACGATAGCATCATCTGCATACCGCCAATCTGCGTTGCCAACGATGCCGATGGGAATAATTCGTTGTATTTGCGGCTTGCGTCATTGTCCTTGATGCCATCGTTAAAATACTCAAAATTAATGTGTTCGTAACGCAGACCGGCTTTCAGTTGCAACGTTTCCCCAATCAAAAATCCGTACTCCCAAAATCCAGCGAGGCTCTGTTGCTTGTTTTGGGATTTCGCGGTAGGGACGTATTGCTCGGCATAACTAAGGTAATCATCCTTGCGGTCGGTGAACGTAGTCTCCGTGCCAAAAGACAATTCGCCGCCCCACAAACTGCGTCCCAAAACAAGTTTCTGCGCAAGAAATCTGTTGGTTATGGAGTTTTTAGATTTGATTTCGCGATTGTCATAGCCGTCGCTCAAATCAGTGTTTGAATCAAATACGTTGGAAGTCTGCTTCATAAAATCGGCGTTGAAACTCACCGAAAATCCGCCCGCCACGCCGTTGTAATACGTGTTGAGAAGGTGGTTTTGGTTGTCTTTGCTATCGACGCCGCCAAATACCAATCCATTGTCGTAAAACTCGCCATCCCTAAAAACCGAAAGCGTGTTCACAAAATCGTCTTCGTCCACAGAATGGAAAGTGCCGGTGTATTGTGCACCAAAAGAGTTGCTCTCGTCTGCCTGATAATTGAAACCGCCAACCACGGGAATGTAGTCATACTTAGAATTATAATCGACGGAATTGACATTTTTCCAATGGTGATTTGAATTGTTGGCAATCTCGCCCCATTGCTTCTGCCAATTGCGATAGACCGAATAGCGCAACGTGCCAAAAACATCCAACTTCCCGCGCCTATAATTCATATTTATCAAGTTGGTCATATCAATGTTTTTGCCGATGTAGAAAGATGATTTGCTGTTGAAACCGAAGCCTTCGCCGACAGGTTTAGTAGTTATAATCCTAATAACCGCCTTCACCTCGGCATCGTACTGCGCTCCCGGATTGCTGACTACCTCCACGGTCTTGATGTTTGCGGGATTAAGGGACTCCAAGACGTTGTTGTCGCGCATTTTGATGCCGTTGATATAGACCTCCGCCTTGCCTTTGCCAAACACTTCAAAACCGTCCTTGGACTTGATAACGCCCGGAATCTTGCCCAACATACGCTCCGTGCTGCCCTCTTTGGCAAGCAACGTGTTTTGCACGTCAGTTACCATTGCGCCGTCCTTGATGCGCGTCTTTGGCAGTCCCGCCGAAACGGTGATTTCGTCAAGCATCAAGTCTGCCGCCTTCAATACGATTTGGCTTGCATCAGCATTGACACTCAGCATCTTGCTCTCATAACCGAGGCACGAAATACTTATGAACGCGGCATCATCGCTTTTCTTAATAGTGAATTTGCCATCGACATCCGTTATCGAACCGTCAACAAACGACGAATCCGATGCCATCAAAACGACATTGGCGAAGGCGACGGGCGTATTGTCCTCGGCGAAAACTCCGCCAGAAATTGTCTGTGCAAACGTTGCGGCACCCGTCAAAACCGCAAACATAATTGTGATAAATATAGTTTTCATTGCTTTGTAATTTTGGTTGATGTTTACGGCGCAAAATTACGGCGGAAAATTTTCTGTTGCAATAGGCGTTGCATTGGTATTAATCATAACACACTTACAAACAATATGTTGCAATGATGCAACGATTGATATTGCAACAATGAAAATGATATCGCAATCTTGCATCATCAGAAAAATTGGCGTATATTTGCGGTAATTTTTTTTATGGAGCAATGAAATTATTAAAACTTATAATAACGTTGATGATGCTTTTGGTGGCGTGCGGCGAAAGACCCTTGCCCAACCAAGACCTTATTTTGGCGTATGAGTACGTCAAAAAGGGCGAGTTCAGTACGTCAAAAAAAATCGCCGACAATGCGCCCCGCCTCACCACTGCCGACAGCGCGATGTACAGTATCATAGAAGGGGCTTTTGCAAATTACCAATTTGATTGGCACTACTGCGACAGCCTTGGAATCGAAAAAAGCATACATTTCTACGACGGCGACGACGAAAAATCAGCGTGGGCGCACCTGATAAAAGGCGTCATAATTTATAATTACGGTTCGTGGGACGATGCGATATTGCAAATGCGAACCGCCGAAAAACTTGCCGAAAAAACCAACTGCAACGAACTGAAATTTACGATACAAATGCGGTTGGCGCAATGCAACATCAACTCGTACAATATGGAGGTGTATGGCGAAATTGCCGAAAAAATGGGACAATATGCCGTTACAAATTACGACACAGCCGAATATTACTATTTTAAAACTGCGGCATACGAATTTGGCTGGTTAAGTTTGGACAGCGCGAAGTATTATGCGCGAAAGGCGGTGGAATGTATTGAAAACGCACACGACAAAAACCGCGTATCTGTCTTTTTTTATTATACTTTTGCGGAATTATTTTGCGAAGAAGATGATTCCTTGGCGGAAAAATACATCATTAAATCTTTTGAATTTGACACCTTGCGGCAGGCGTATTCGGTTTTGGGCAAAATATACCTGCACCGCAACGACGAAAACACTGCCAATCAATACTTTGCAAAATCGTGCGAAGGCAATTATTGGGTAGAAAACGAGTCGAAAATAAACACCTATTTGCACGAATTTTACGCCAGAAAAGATGATTTTAAGGCGGCGTACAATCACGCCTTGAAAACTATTGCTGCAAAGGATTCTATAATCAACTATTTGGAGGGCAACAACATCAAGCCCATCCAAGCCCGCTTTGAAGCCGAAATAGAAAACCTCAAACTAAAATCCTCCTTTGAGAAGAAAATTTTTCTGACAATTATGATTTCGGCAGTTATTTTGGCTGTTTTAGTGTTGGTGGTTGTTTTTCAGAAATACAAATTGGCAGAACGCTCGCGCAAAATCTCCGAGGCGCAACGCACCATCAACAATTACAACCAAAAAATAAGCGAGTTACAACATTCCAATACCGAAAAAAACGACACAGAAATCCAATTTTTGCAGCAAAAAGTCAAGGCATTGGAAATGAAGTTTTCTGACATATATGTTCGCGGCAAAGAACTTTATAGTCAGATACTTAACGACCAAAAAATCGGACGTTGGAGCAGAGATGATTACAAAAATTTCATTGACTATTACCAAAGCCTTGATTTTCTGTATGTTTACAGTTTTGAGACCGATTACATAAGCCTCACCGACCGTCAGAAACTTTTTCTAATCCTCGTCCACCTCGGCAAGACCAAAGAACAGATTATGCAAATAATGACCCTCGAAGACGGCTCGTATCGAAGTATGAAGTCGCGGACCGAAAAAGCGAAAAAATAATCACCTCTTCTTCCCAAAAAACTCCTTCAAAAGCCCCGCGCACTCCTGCTCCAGCACGCCGCCGACTACCACTGTCTTAGGGTGCAGCAGCGACAGAGAGCGAGACGATATGCAGTTTTCGATGATTCCGTAGCCGCGCTTAGTATCGTGCGCACCATATACGATGCGCCCAATCTGCGCCCACGCGAGCGCACCCGCGCACATCACGCACGGCTCGAGAGTTACATAAAGTGTTGCCTCGGGCAGATATTTGCCACCCTGCGCACTCGCCATCGTGAGAGCCTGCATCTCCGCGTGAGCTGTAACGTCATTGAGCCGTTGAGTCATATTGTGCGCCCTCGCCACAATCCTCTCACCTACCACCACGACAGCCCCCACAGGAATCTCGTCTTCATTAAAAGCCTTCTGCGCCTCCTGCAACGCCGCCCGCATATAATAATTGTCGTCCATTTTCAATAATTGAAGTAATTGAAGTAATTGAAGTAATTGAAGTAATTGAAGTAATTGAAGTAATTGAAAACCAACATCATAAACCCACCGCCGAATGGCAATTATGCATTATGCATTATGAATTATGAATTATGCATTATGCATTGAATCACCTGTCTGCTACGGTGTACATGCCACGGCATTTGGCGGAGATGGCAAAATCGTTGGCACTCATACCTGTGCGGATAATGGCAGTAGCCACGCCAGCCTCGCATTTTACGATTGACGGCGTAAGCATTTGAGCCGTACCTGTAACGTCAAACTCCACGCTGTCATCACACGTAACCACCGTATTGCCATTGCCATCAAGCACATAACAATGCACCATCATAATATCGTTGGCACCGATATGCGTGCCGCTCTCGTCAAATACTATCCTGAGACGCACCGGCTCGCCCGGCGTAGAAACCACACATTCTGCAATCGGAGTATCGTCCTTGTCGTAGCCAAACGCTTTGAGAGTGCCGGGTTTGGTACAATTGACATCAAAATAAAAACTCGGATGCGGCAGATTGACCGACGACGGCGACATCTCCGGCGACCTCCGTCCTACCGACACTCCGTCCACAAACAATTCCACCTGATGACAATTGCTATAAATCCTCACGCCCTTGCTCTGCCCGGGTATCCAATACGACGCAATGACGCACACTGGGTCGGCAAACGCCCTCAGCTCCTCCGCGTCTATCTCGCGCTGCGACTGGCTGAAATAATAGGCAAATTTGGGCATACGGTTGGCGCTCATAACGCCATTGCTTGTCTCCTCGTCAAACATTGTGCAGACCGTGCCAGACCAATAGCGCGGCACGATGTCATTGTACATTGCCGAAAGCCCCTGCGACTGCGCCAAAAGTTCCTGCTCCGAGCCGGTAATATCAGCCGCCACTTCGCAACCATACACAGAGAGGTTGACATTGCCAAGCGACGCCGGCACTATGCAAGGATGATTGCGGCGCGTATTGCTATATGAATCCTCATTGGTCTCCGCCACAAGGATGCCATAATGGTCGCAGGCGGAGAGAAACTCCTCCGTCACCATATATCCGGAAGGTATCACGAGGTCAAATCCGCCACGCTTGATTTTGTAAGCGTCGCGCCAATTGGCATTGCCGCCCACAGCCACGCCCACAAGCGGATAGCCCGACCTGAGCCTCACGCCGTGAAGACGCCTATCGCGTCCGTTGAGCGTGAAGGCTTCTTCGGAGATGGATATGTCGCGGAATCCAAAGGTTATTTTTTTAGTATCAACCACTTCGCCGTCGCACTCCAAATTGGCGACCAAAGTATAAAGCCAAGGATTTTCTATGTCCCAGGGGGTAACGCCCTCCACCACTATCGAATCGTCATACACATCCGACATGCCGGCTCCAATAGTACGCGATAAACGGCCGTGCCCCATCTCCTTGCCATTATGATCGAGAATACGGTACGAAAGACGAGCCTTGCGCACCTCAGAATACGAATTGCGAACCATAGCCCTTATCGCAAACATCCCGTGTCCGTCCTCGTAACGCGCACTTACCGACACGCCGCCAAACTGCCCCAACCTCTCGTAATCGTTGGTGATGCTCAGCGAATCCTTAGAAATAAGCCAAACGTCGCTGCAAATTGCGCCGTCCGGGTCAACCTTCACCACAATAGCGTTCTCGCCCAAAACCGGCTTAAAATCCACCATAAAAGGCGTATTGCCATAATGCACCATCGATTTCGTTCCATTGATCCAAACGTCGCAGTGATGCACCACCCCTTCAAAAAACAGACTCGTCCTCTTGCCAGACATTTCGTCAGGCACGACGAATTTGCGGTAATAATAGCAATTGCCGCCCACAGCGTCGTCCACGCCAGCGATGCTGTCATACGACAAACTCGCCATATCCTGAGAATGTGGCAGCACCACGCGCTCGCAGCCCGCCACGCTACCACCGCTGAGCAACCGACGTTGCACATCGTCGGTGGACGACGAATCCGCCTTTACAAAAAACCACGACCCGGCAAGCGACACGCCGTCGGTATTGACTCCATTGTCGCGGTTGCACGACGAAAGAGCCGACGTGCCAATGGCCATCAATAGCAAATATACAATCAATCTTGACATAATGGTATCTATAATGAAAACGCCACTAAATTACAAAAAAGAGCCAACACAGCAAAATTAAATATACATGTGTAAAAAAAAGTCAGATGCACTTAAAAAAACTTAACTCTCATACACTGTGACGATATATTTACTAAATTGCACCCGATATCAAAAAAAACAATCGCAATGGACAACAAGACCGTAATATCATCAATACTCAAGGACACGAGTGCATGCGCCTTCCGCCTGAGCGAATACAGCTACGAAGAGAGGCTTGCATACGTATCCATGATAGTATCGCTCGCATGGGCCGACGGCAGCATCGACGACCGCGAAAGGCGGCTCATCAATACCATCGCACAAGCGGCGGGCAAAGACATCGAGGACGAGCTCGAATCCATCATCATCCAAAACCGCAAGTTTAGCATCGACAAATACAACGAATGGGTACTCAACATCCACGACGAAAAGCTCAAAGTAGGGCTTATAATCGACATGTTTCTCACGTCATTCGCCGACAAGGTGCTCATGCAGTCGGAGACCATATACATGAAATACATATCCCAAAAGCTCGGCATCAGTCAGCCCCTCTACACAGAAATCCGCAAATGCGTGGAAGACATTCTCAACTACAAGGACGACGAGGAAAAGATACGCTACGAATACGGTCCTCTCAACAACAGGGAAAAACAGACCGATGCGCCCGCCGAATCGCTGCTCGAAAAGTTTCTTGGAGCAATGAAATAAAAAAAACGGTTGAGTATTTTTTATTTTTATATTACTAAACCGTTTTTTTGAATTAGAATTCGTAGACAATCAGTATCGCTCCAAATTCAAAGTTGACAAAACATTAGACGCTTTCGAGAACACTTTGTATGAGCCATATAATCCACGATGAACCCCAACAGTGTATCGTGTGGACGTACTGCTAACATATGTATAAATAATTCCACCACTATCACCCTGTGCACTTCCATAAGATGCCGCTGTGAGATTTGTTAATGTAACACCCGAAGGAGTTACAATGGTATAATTTGTCTTCTTTATAGAGCCGGATGTATGTCCCGATGTTGCACCTCTCATATTGATAATTGTACCAGTCCCTGGAAGACTTGTTGAAATAGAAAGACAATCAGGATATGCTCCACTTAAATAATTACTTGGTGTAAAGTTTGTTGTGTCGCTAACAACAACAAACGCCCCGTCAATACTACCTGCCAATACCGACTGCGTACACACACCTACTCCATCATACGCCATATAGGCTGAATCATTTACAGATAAAACATGCGCCGCAGTCACCATACCAACTCTATGTGTCCCGAATTTCTCGCGAGCTCTAAATGCATAAGAACCATACACAGGTTCCATTGTTGTGGTATCAGTTATTGGAGCCTTAGATAATTTTGCACCTGCATACAAATACGAAGTTTCTTCAACGAATTCAACACCTTGCAAAAAGATTATTGCTTTACTATTAGAAACATTCTCTTTAAACTCTTGAACAGCAGCATAAGATGTATCATACAAATACACCTCAACAATGTTATCTTCTTCTGATACTCCCCATGCAGACATATTCGCTTTTACACCATTACTATTATGAATGGCATAATCATTTAGAGTATCCACTATCGCGTTTAACTCTGCGAGAGAATATTTACATTTCTGATATTTTACTTTTACAGAATTCTTTTTTCCGATTATTTTCGGACCAAACGACGTATCACCCTTTACCATAATGGTCAGATTACCATCTTCATCCATAAAACCTCCACCATAGTATTTGTCATACAAAGACAACGCTTTTGAAGTTTTCGGTTCAGAAATTTCTGTCAAAATTTCATTTGCTTCCACTTGTGCATCCATCGAAACTTCCTCAGCTGGATTGAAAGTAGGCGCAACAAAGACCAAAGGGCTACGTGAGCTTTCGTTATTGTTACATGCAAACAATGTTGCTACAACAGTCACAAACAATGATATGATTACACTTTTTTTCATTTTATTATTAATACAAAGACTGCCTAAAATATTTAGGCAGTCTTAATGTTAATTAATTGCTATTAATAATTTCCTTTTCTCTCGGTCTTCAAAGTGGAATAGTTGATTTTCAAAGCGGACACCTTGCGGAGTTCCTGCTTGATATCGGTAACGATGCCCATCTTGGCGTCGGAATCCACCTTGAGCGAATATGTAAGGAGCGGCCTTTCGGCTTCGTCATGCGACTGACGCTCGCTCTCCACATAGTCGGGAATATCCATGAGATTGGAAATCTTGTCGTTGAGCTGCACGCGGGGCTCGGTGCCGTATTTGCTTTGGTACGAAGCGAGCGGTGCGCCAACGTAAATGTAGCTTACAAGCGACTTCTTCTCGAGTTTCTTAACCTCGGTAGCGGTCGGGAGCTTGATTTTCACCTTGTAGTCGGTCTCCTTCATTGTTGTAACAGACATAAAGAAGAAGAGCAACATGAATACAATGTCGGGAAGGGATGCCGTCGAAAGTGCCGCCATCTGCCTTGAACCACCTTTTCTGAATTTTGCCATAATTACTCCTTTGTTTTTACGAATGTTACTTGACGCTCCTCGGCTCTGCCTCGGAGATATTAAGCGGTATCACAAGTTTTACAAGTTTCTGCTCATCGGTAGAGAGCTCGTCATATACCTTGCCAAACTGCTCTTGTGAGAACTTGTCGCGGGTAATGTTGTACGCCGCCACAATTGCGTTCTGCACTGCGATATAAGTCTCATAATTGGTGCCACGGTCGTTCTGCAACGAAACCACACCTTTGGTGATTCCTATGTCGCCACAGGTCTCGATGAGCCTCTTCCAGTTCTTGATGTCCTCTACCTTGTTTTCTTTGGTGGCGTCTTCAAGTTTCTTGGACGCCATCACCTTCTCGGCGAGGTCAGCTTTGTCCTTGGGGTTGGTGATGAACTCGATTGTGCGATCCGTGAGGCTGCTGATGTCAGCGAGCTCGCCTTCGATAGCCAGCTGATTGTCCTTGTTGATGAGCACAATGAAAATGTTGCGTTCGTTTACCTTGTCGTGGTTCTCCGTCTTCTCGTCTTGAGGAGGGGGAAGCTGACGGTAAAGACCCTGGTCAACATTCATTGATGTGGTCACCAAGAAGAATATCAACAGGAGGAATGCGATGTCTGCCTGGGAGCTTGCATTCAAATCACCTACTTTCTTTGCCATCTTATTCTTTGGTTTTTAGAAAATTGTACTTTTATAAGGTGGCAGAGGCGATAAGCCTACTGCCCACCATATAAGTCATTTTAGTTTAACTTCTTTGCGACCTCGGCGTAGATAACCGCCAAAACGGCGATACCAAGCGAGATGTACAGAGCGTTGAGACCTGCGCCCGACCATTTGAGTTCGGTTTCGTTGGTCTCCACGAGGGTATTGGTAATCGAGCTGAACGAGCCGTCTGCCAATGCGTAAGCAATGATGCAAACCAATGCTACTGCGGCAATGATGATAACGGTTTTCACCACCGACTTAGGATTGTCGATTATCTGCTGTACAAAGCCCCAAAGCGGGAAAACAAGGAACGCAAGGACGGCACAAATGCCGAAGAGTATGTATGCCCACCAAATGAATGTATCTGTGACACCATGCTCCATCTGCTCCTCCGGGTTGCTCAACGGCACGACATACAGGTAGAACATCACTACAATGACTGCCGATACCAAGAACAACACAATCGTCAGGATACCTAATATTTTACGTAATTGCATAATGATACTTTTTATTATTGTTGTTGGATACAGGGGTTCGTGTTACTACTTGTGCTTCTCGTTGTACCTGATGAGAAGATCAACAAACTTGATGGAAGCGTCTTCCATGTCGTTGGTGATGGACTCAATCTTGGCGAGAATGTAGTTACAGAACACCTGAAGAATCATGGCTGCAATAAGACCCGTTACAGTGGTGATGAGTGCGACCTTGATACCACCTGCTACCAACGATGCCGAAACGTCGCCAGCCTGCTGGATGGAATCGAAGGCCTGAATCATACCGATCACAGTACCCATGAAACCGAGCATCGGGGAGATGGCGATGAAGAGGTTGATCCAGGTAACGCCTCTTTCCATGCGGCCCATTTCTACAGAGCCGTAAGAAACGATTGACTTCTCCACTACGTCGAGGCCTTGATCGTAGCGGTCGAGACCTTGGTAGAAGATTCCCGCCACAGGTCCTCGTGTATCCCTACATACGTCTTTTGCTGCTTCGATGCCACCATTGTTGAGCGCATCCTCTACTTTGTTGAGGAGCTTGTCTGTATTGGTGGAGGCAAGTCCCAGGTAGATTACCCTCTCGATGGAGATTGCAAGACCAAGGATCAACGCGATGAGCACGGATGCCATGAAGCCTGCGCCACCTTCGATGAATTTTGTCTTGATTACCTTGTGGATTGGTTCCTCTACAGGAGCGTCCTGCGAAACCTGCTCAGTCGTGGTGCCGTTGGCGCCGCCGTCTTGTGCCATCACTACATCAGCACTGCCGAATACCAACATTCCGGTTATTGCCAATAATGAAAATAGTTTTTTCATGTTGTGTTTTTATTAGTTTTTGATTATACGATAATTGAATTTACTTTATTAGTAGCGGAGAGAAAGGGATTCGAACCCTTGATACCCTTTTGGAGTATACACACTTTCCAGGCGTGCTCCTTCGACCACTCGGACATCTCTCCAATTATCGAAATTGTGCTTTGTAATTTAATTAACTCTCTGTAAAACAATAAATTGCGGAGAGAAAGGGATTCGAACCCTTGGTACCCTTTTGGAGTACACACACTTTCCAGGCGTGCTCCTTCGACCACTCGGACATCTCTCCGTTTTATCGTTTCAAATTCGGCGTGAAATTACAAATAATTTTCGTACTGAAAAAATATTTTCACACAAAAATTAAACAATTTTTTTACATAAACTTTAATTACGCTATATGACAGCATTTTACGCCACGGTCAATCTTGCGCATCAAGCCTTGAAGAACGTTGCCGGGACCACATTCTACAAACTCAACTGCGCCATCTGCTATCATATTTTGCACGCTCTTGGTCCACCTAACCGACGATGTGAGCTGCGCGATGAGGTTTGCCTTGATTTCGTCGGGGTTGGTGTGAGGCATTGCGTCCACATTCTGATACACGGGGCATACGGGGGTATTGAATGTTGTGGCAGCGATGGCTTCGGCAAGCTCCACCTTGGCGGGCTCCATGAGCGGCGAGGGGAATGCACCGCTTACCTGCAATTTGATGGCGCGTTTTGCTCCGGCGGCTGTCAGGAGTTCCGACGCCTTGTCAACACCAGGCTCTGTACCGGAAATCACTACTTGTCCAGGGCAGTTGTAATTGGCGGCTACCACGGTATCGCCACCGGCTGTAACGTCGGCGCACACCTTTTCTATTACAGAATCTTCGAGGCCTACGATGGCTGCCATCGTGGATTTTTGGCTTTCGCAGCACTTCTGCATGGCGGAAGCACGTTTTGCAACGAGTTTCAATCCGTCCTCAAATGAGAGCGCGCCGGCTGCTGTCAACGCCGAAAGCTCGCCGAGCGAGTGTCCAGCCACCATATCGGGCTTAAACTCGTCGCCCTTTGCCAAAGCCGAAATCACCGAGTGCAGGAACACACACGGCTGCGTAACCTTGGTCTGACGGAGGTCTTCGTCAGTGCCTTCAAACATCAATTTGGTGATGCCAAAACCCAATATCTCGTCAGCCTTGTCGAAATAGCCCTTCGACAAAGCCGATCCTTCGTACAAATCCTTGCCCATTCCGGGGAACTGGGCTCCCTGTCCGGGAAACAAATATGCTGTCATATTATGTTTACTTTTACTTTAAATTTCAGGGTGCAAAGATAACACTTTTTTAAATTAAATGCACTAAATCTGTTTGTTTTTTTAGAAAAAAAATGCATATTCACTTATTATCAGAGCTGGCGACCACCAAATAAATTGCAATCCACCCTACGTCCAAAGCCTATTTTGTTTGCAAAAATTGGAAATCAACTTTGAAAAGATATATTTTTTGGGTTTTTAAAGGAATTAATATTTCTTTTTCTGGTTATTTACTAAAAAATTCCTTTTGCCGAATAAAAAAATATTTTGTAATTTCGTGCCATAAAAATAACATCAAAACATACACATAGAAATGGATTTACACGAATATCAGGGCAAGATAATCCTCGCCAAATATGGTGTGCCTGTGCCAAAGGGCATCGTGGCGGAGACTCCCGAAGAGGCTGTAGAGGCAGCCAAGAAACTCCAAGAAGAGACCGGTACTACTTCCTGGGCCATCAAGGCGCAGGTTCATGCAGGCGGACGCGGCAAGGCGGGCGGCGTCAAGATCGCAAAATCTATCGACGAAGTAAAACTGTACGCAAGCCAGATTATAGGCATGACGCTCGTCACCAAGCAGACCGGCGCGGCTGGCAAGCTCGTCCGCAAGGTACTCGTAGAAGAAAGCATCTACTATCCCAACGCCGAGGGCAAAATCGACGTCGCAGAATATTACATGAGCATCCTGCTCAACCGCGCAACGGGTCGCAACATCGTGATGTACTCGCCCAAAGGCGGCATGAACATCGAGGAAGTGGCAGAGCAGACCCCCGAACTTATTTATAAAGAGGAGATAAACCCCGCCACAGGACTTCTCCCGTTCCAGGCCGGCAGAATTGCCTTCAACCTCGGTCTCAGCGGCGACGCGATGAAAAACATGAAGAAGTTTGTATCGGCTCTCGTAAACGCTTACCTCAAGAGCGACTCGTCGATGATGGAAATCAACCCTGTCTTCAAGACCTCCGACGGCAAGATACTCGCCGCCGACTGCAAGGTAAAACTCGACGACAACGCACTCTTCCGTCAGAAAGAATTTGCGGCAATGCGCGACATCACCGAGGAAGCTCCCGCAGAAGTTGAGGCAGGCCAGTACGGATTGAACCTTGTAAAGCTCGACGGCAACATCGGCTGTATGGTAAACGGCGCAGGCCTCGCAATGGCTACGATGGACATCATCAAGCTCTCAGGCGGCGACCCTGCCAACTTCCTCGACGTAGGCGGCACGGCAAGCGCAGAGACCGTGGAGGCTGCTTTCAAAATCATCATGAAAGACCCCAACGTAAAGGCAATCCTCGTAAACATCTTCGGCGGCATTGTTCGTTGCGACCGCGTGGCCAACGGCATCGTGGAGGCTTACAAGAAGATTGGCTCTATCAACATCCCAATCATCGTCCGTCTCCAAGGCACCAACGCTGAGGAAGCTAAGAAGATCATCGACGATTCTGGTCTCAACGTTCAGTCGGCTATCACATTCGAGGAAGCCGCAAAACTCGTATCTAAAGTGGTTGCTGCTTAAAAAGGCACACCTTATATAATATATAACAGAGTAAGTGTCCTCGACGGACAGAAATCACACAAATCTTTACAAATTGTTCAAAAAATATTTGTACGATTTGTAAAGATTTGTACGATTTCTCGCGTAGCGACTTCCAATGCTATAAATAATCGTTAAAACAAAACTAATGTACAGGACTAATAATTGCGGCGAGCTGCGCATCTCGGACGCCGGCAAGGAAGTAACCCTCGCCGGATGGGTGCAGCGCGTCAGAAATCTAGGAGCGATGACCTTCGTTGACCTCCGCGATAGGTATGGCATCACGCAGTTGTATTTCAATGTAGATACCGACAAGGATCTCTGCGAAGCCGCCCGCAAACTTGGGCGCGAGTACGTGGTGCAGGCCATCGGCACTGTAACGGAGCGCACAAGCAAAAACCCCGACCTGCCCACCGGCGACATCGAAATCACCGTTACCAAATTCAACATACTCAACAAGTCGGAAATCCCGCCCTTCACCATCGAAGACAATACCGACGGCGGCGAAGACCTCTTGATGAAATACCGCTACCTCGACATCCGCCGCCGACCAATAATCCGCGGCCTACAGTTGAGAAACAAGATGAGCTTTGAGGTGCGCCGTTATTTGGACGGACTCAACTTTATGGAAGTGGAGACCCCGATGCTCATAAAATCTACCCCCGAAGGCGCACGCGACTACGTAGTGCCATCGCGCATACACCACGGCGAATTTTACGCCCTGCCGCAAAGCCCGCAGCAGTACAAGCAGTTGCTCATGGTGGCTGGCATCGACCGTTATTACCAGATAGTGAAGTGTTTCCGCGACGAAGACCTCCGCGCCGACCGTCAACCCGAGTTCACGCAGATAGACTGCGAGATGAGCTTTGTGGAGCAGGAAGACGTGTTGCAGGTATTTGAAGGCCTTGCAAAACACCTTTTCAAAGAGGTGCGCGGCATCGAGATGGACTACGACTTCCCCCGCATCACTTGGCACAAGGCAATGGAGGAATACGGCAGCGACAAGCCCGACATCCGTTTCGGAATGAAGATTCACAACATCACCGACGCTGTCAAGGGACACAATTTCAAGGTGTTTGACGACGCCGAATATGTATGCGCAATCGCTGTTGGCGGCTGTGCCAACTATTCACGCAAGCAGCTCGACGAACTCACCGAATGGGTTAAGCGTCCGCAAGTGGGCGCCAAGGGTCTCGTTTACATCAAGTACAACGAAGACAACACCATCAAATCGTCCGTTGACAAATTCTACACGCCCGAACAGTTGACAGAAATTGCCAAAATGGCAGGCGCAGGCACAGGCGACCTCGTGCTCATACTCTGCGGCAAAAAACTCCCCGTCCTCAATCAGATGGGCACACTCCGCATCGAGATGGCTAACCGCCTCAACCTCAGGGACAAAAACATCTTTGCCCCGCTCTGGGTCATCGACTTCCCCCTCTTTGAGTGGGACGACGCCACACAGCGTTTCTATGCAATGCACCACCCATTCACATCGCCCAAAAAGGAAGACTACGACATCCTCGAATCCAACCCCGGCGAAGCCCGCGCCAACGCTTACGACCTCGTAATCAACGGCGTAGAAGTAGGCGGCGGCTCCATCCGTATCCACGATTCGGCATTGCAGGTAAGGATGTTTAAGCTCCTCGGATTCACCGAAGAAAAGGCTCAGGAGCAATTCTCGTGCCTTATCAACGCATTCAAGTACGGTGCGCCTCCTCACGGCGGCCTCGCATTCGGACTCGACCGTTGGGCAGCTCTCATGAACGGCAGCGACACCATAAAGGACGTTATCGCGTTCCCGAAAAACAACGCTGCCCGTGACGTGATGATCGACGCGCCGTCGCGCATCTCCGACGAGCAGCTCGACGAACTTTCGCTAATCATCAAGCCCGAAAAAGCAAATGAATGACAATCCAAGCAGCAAAGAAATCGTATCTCGTATGCTCCAAGCGTGCAAAAACATTATCTTTGCGACGTCTAACCTCAATTCGCCCAAGGACATAGAAAAGGACACATACGCCCTCGAAAATACGGAGATATGCCTTTCTATAATCCGCGACGCCTACAAATCCCTTGATGCAGAAGAGCAGGAAAAACTCTCGGTAGTCAATTGGGACGAAATCGATACTATTGTCGATCAGCTCCAAGTGCAACACAAGACCGACGCCGACTATTGCAAGGCGTTGCACTCGTACAAAACCGACCTTCCGAGGCTCAAGGAAAAACTTGAGGCAAGACTCGCTCAAATGTGATAACACGCTTTAAGATATGAAGATAGAACAATTTACAGTAAATCACTTTGGCGAAAACACCTACATAGCCTATGACGACGACTCTCGCGAGTGCGCCGTCATAGACCCGGGGTGTTATACCGAGGCAGAACGCAATGCAATCACCAAACGCATCGCACAGCTCAACCTGCGCCCAAAGTACATCATCAATACACACTGCCACATCGACCACGTAATTGGCGTCAACTTCTTGAAAAAAACATACGGCATACCTTTTGCCGCCAATAGCGCCGACCAATACCTGCTCGACAAGGCGGAATCATACGCAACGGTATGGGGATGGCATTTGGATGGTGCAATCAGCATCGATATCGACTGCACAGAAGGCACAGAGTTCCAGATTGGCAACTCTATCCTAAAATGCGCCGCCACCCCCGGACACACGCCCGGCGGAATGGTAATCTATTCCGACGAAGACAAGATTATCTTCACCGGCGACACACTATTCCGTGGCACAATAGGACGCACCGACCTCCCTGGCGGCGACTACGACACGCTGATGGCAAGCATCCACAATCGAGTAATGCGTTTTGATGGTCAATACGAAGTGCTGCCCGGACACGGCGAAAGCTCCTCCATCGGCAAAGAAGCCGCAAGCAATCCAATGCTCGGAATAGAGGATTAATGAAAAAAGAGTGCAGGCCTTCGGGTCTGCCTCCTTGTCGCAAATAAAGGAAAAATTAAGGAATGAAAATAATCAAAGTAATAATAGGAGTATTATCGTTAGTAATCTTGATTCCTTCATGCGAGTATTTCGGTGGATTTGATTTTATAATTCATAATAACACCGACAATACCCTATATATATCTTATACAGAACAACTTTGGTGTTTAGAAGATGCGTTTCCAACTTATGACCACGGAGAAGATTATGAAGCCATTAGACTGGCGAAATCCGATTCAACCCTTGTCGTAGAATCGGGCGAAACCGTTAAAATTGATTATGGAGTAGGCTTGGTGGACAAAGATTTTCCTGATGATAACGATACTCCTGAATGTTATGGTATCGTTCCTTTATGGGATAGAATTGCTTATATTATAAAAGCATCAGACACGCTTGACCATTCTTTCTTTAAAAAAGAAAAATGGATACGGGATGGTTGCAAATATACGTTAGAAATATCTGACTGACAATCACCTACACTATCACATTGAATTAGTAAGCATACAAACAAATAATTGCCATCCGACCAAAGCATACCGCTTCTGCCGGATGGCAATTATGCATTATGAATTATGCATTATGCATTGAAAAAACTACCTTCCAAACCACTTTTCAAAGATAGACGATTTGCCGGAGCCTGACGAACTGTCGGTTGAATTTTTGGACGTGCCAAAATTATCCGACTTGCGCAAACTCTCTATTGCGTCCAAATCCGATTTAGAAAGGTTCTTAGCGTTAGGCACAAAGACGTTTACAAAAACCAACAAATCGCCCTTGCCGTATTCGCCATACGTAGGAAGTCCCTTGCCCTTGATGCGGAGAACGCTGCCGGGCTGTGTGCCTGGCGCAACATTGAACTCTACGCTCGTACCCGTTACGGTAGGAATCTTTACCGACGTGCCAAGCACCGCATCGGGGAAACTGATATTGAGTTGATAAACAACGTTGTTGTCTTCGCGAACGAAATTGGGGTCTTTTTCCTCTTCGAGCAATACATAAAGGTCGCCGTTGATGCCGCCGTTGCGGGCTGCATTGCCCTTGCCGGGTACTGTCATCGTCATGCCGTCGGATACGCCCGCCGGTATGTTGATGCTGATAACCTCCTCGCCTTGAACGATACCGCTGCCGGCGCAGACGTTGCACTTGTTTTTGATGACTTTGCCCGTACCGCCGCATGTGCCGCAGACTGTCTGTGTGCGCATCTGTCCGAGGATGGTATTTTTTACAGTAGTTACCACGCCCGCGCCACGACACGTAGGACAAGTGTCTGTGCCAGAGCTTCCGCCCTGTGCACCCGTGCCGTTGCAAGCCTGACAAGCGCAGGATTTCTTCACTTTGAGTTTTTTCTCAACGCCTTCCGCCACTTCGCGGAGTGTCAACTTTACCTTTACCCTCAGGCTGCTGCCCTTGGTAACACGCTGACCGCCACGTGAACTCGACGAGCTGCGGAAACCTCCAAAGCCTCCTCCAAATCCGCCGAATATGTCGCCGAAATTGGAGAAGATGTCCTCGATATCCATATTGAAGCCGCCACCGCCGCCCGCGCCAGATACGCCTGCATGTCCAAACTGGTCGTAACGCTGACGTTTTTGGTCGTCGCTGAGCACCTCGTATGCCTCAGCAGCCTCCTTAAACTTCTCCTCGGCAACCTTGTCGCCGGGGTTTCTGTCGGGGTGGTACTGCATGGCGAGTTTGCGGTACGCCTTCTTTATTTCGTCCTTTGAGGCACTCTTGCCTACGCCGAGCACCTCGTAATAATCTCTCTTTTCTGCCATTTTGTTACTCTCCTATCACTACCTTGGCGTAGCGGATTATCTTGTCGTGGAGATAATAGCCCTTTTCTACTACGTCGATTATTTTGCCCTTCAAGTCCTCTGACGGCGCGGCAAATTTGGCTACTGCCTCGTGTTTGTCGGTGTCGAGTTCTTGATGCATCGCCTCCACTTCTTTGAGTCCGCGTGTTTCAAGGAAAGATTTAAATTTCTTGTATATCAATTCTACACCCTCCTTCACGGCATTCATATCGGATGCCGTATCAAGGTTGTTGATGGCGCGCTCCATGTCGTCAACTACTTTGAGGATGCCTTTGAGTACGTCTTCCTCGGCGTACTTGGTGAGATCCATCTTCTCTTTGAGAGTGCGCTTGCGGTAATTGTCGAATTCTGCCATGAGGCGGAGGTACTTGTCGTTGAGCTCGTCGTACTTTTGCTTCCAATCCTCCTGCGGGGCTGCTGGCTCTGCCTCATTATCTGCCTCGGGCTGCTTGTCTGCCGCTGCGTCTGCCACTTTTTCAGTTTGCTGACCTTCCTTGCTGTCAGTTTCGGCTGCATTTGTGTCAGTTTCTGACAGATTTTCGTCGTTCTGCACAGATTCTTCGGCTTTTGCCTCGGTCTCCTGCTGTTCTGTATTTTGTTCCATTTTTGTATTTTGTGTATTAACGTTCTTGTTTTTAGAGCGATGACGCCCATGTTTATGTGCCATTGTCTTCATTTTTTATGGTAGTTTACAATTATAAAATCAAATATGTTGCCAATGTGATTTTTATGACATAATGGCATATTTTACTTAAACTTCGTTGCAGCAAAAAAAATATCACTATGTCTGCCAAACTTATTAAATTATTTATATATCTTTGTAAATTCAAAAAAAACTGTCAAGCCATGAAAAAACTTTTACCACTGATATTAGCCGCCGCCACTATGACGGCATCGGCGCAAAACGAGAAACCCGGCATCAAGGTCGTGCAAGACAAATTCACATTCGAGGACGACATCAGGCTCGACTGCCCCGCTGTGGCAGACCAGCAGATGTCTGGCACGTGTTGGTGCTTCTCGTCAACATCGTTTCTCGAATCGGAAATGATGCACAACGGCATCAAAAACCCGCCTAACCTCTCCGAAACCTTCATCGTAAGGCAGAATTACATCGACCGCGCCATCAAGCACGTGATGCTGCACGGCAAGATGAACTTTGGACAGGGCAGTTATTTCCACGACAACACTATCATAATCCGCAAAAACGGCATCGTACCCGAATCGGCGTATCCCAACAACGTATTGGGCGAAGCTTACATCAACCATTACGGACTCGAAAAAGAACTCACGCATTACGTGGATTCTGTTGCCAACGACAACAACAAAAAAATCTCCACCGACTGGCTCAACGGCTACAACGCCATCCTCGACAAGTACCTCGGCCCTGTGCCAGAATCTTTTGAATATGAGGGCAAGCAATACACGCCAATGACATTTGCAAAGGACGTAATGAAGCTCGATATGTCTGACTACGTGGAGGTAACATCGTTCAGCCATCACGAATTTGGCAAATTCTGCATCATAGAGCTGCCTGACAACTGGCGCGATGGCAGATTCCTCAACGTGAAGCTCGACGACATGATAGCCATCATCGACGAATCGCTCAAACAGGGGCATACAGTGCTTTGGGCTGCCGACGTTTCCGAAAAAGGATTCAACCACGACAAAGGATACGCGCTGCTGCAAGGCATCAACCCTAACGGCATGAAGACCGCCGACATTCAAAATTTCAAAAATCTCACCCCTGACAAACAGATGCTCCGCGCCCGCACACTCAGCGCACCGGGCATCGAGGTTAATGTAACCCAGGAAAGCCGTCAAGTTGATTTCCTCAACCGAAACACCACCGACGACCACGGCATGCACATTGTTGGCGTGGCGCACGATGCCAACAACAACAAATACTACATCGTGAAAAATTCGTGGGGCACCAACAACAAGTACAAAGGCTATTTCTACGCCTCGGTCAATTACGTAAAGGCAAAGACCACGGGCATTATGGTACACAAATCGGCGTGCGGCAAGCTGCTCGAAAACGCAACCTGGGAAGATTAAACCACAGACAACCAAAACAACGATTAATAAAAAACAATGCAACTGCTGCCCGCAATATTATCATTGACTATACTTAGCTGCTCGATGGCATCGGCGCAGACATCCGCGCACGATACCATCGACGTGGCGATACTCGGCGACTCCAATACTTGGCTCGGCGGCGACCATTGCGACAAGCCAAAGGGTTGGAACACGTATTTCAAAGCCGCCTACAATCCCAAATCATGCGTGAGCCTCGCCCGCAGCGGTGCCACGTGGACCAATACAACCAACACCGTACTCGACCGCGAGGAAAATGTTGGCATCATCACCGACAACAACGTGATTTACAACCAAGTATATCGTCTTATCGAAGCCACCGAAGACCGCAAAACACCTCGTCCGCACATGATAATCATCGCCTGCGGCACCAACGATGCGTGGTTTGAAAAAAAACGCCCTCAGATATGGTCTGCAAGCGTTGACGACGCCATAGCCGACGAAGGAATTGTAGCCAAAGACCCATCGGAAAATCCGTCGCTTGCCCAGAGCGTTGTGCAAGACTGCCTGCTCATCCGTCAATTCTTCCCCAGCACCCAAATCGTGCTGCTCACACCGTTGCAGACCACGGCGGTAAGCATCGACAAGATAGGGCGAATTGCCGACACCATCCAAAAGTGCGGCGACCTACTCGGCATCCCCGTCATCCGTCAAGACAAGGTATGCGTCGTAAAGGCGTCAGACGAAAAACAACACCGCACCAATACCTACGACGGCACCCACACCAACGCCACCGGCGCAAAGGCCAACGGCGAAATCATTGCGGCAGAAATCAGCAAACTAACCGACAACTAAAACTATAAAATGGTATTCTCAGACCTATTTTTCCTGTTCGTATTCATCCCCGCATTTGCAGCCTGCTACCTCGCGGCAAGGGCGGCGGACAAGCGTTTTTTTGAATCCAACAACACCCTCAGAAATGCGGTGCTGATTCTTTTCAGCCTGATTTTCTACGCTTGGGGCGAGCCGGTGTACCTGTTTTTGATGATTGGCACAGTGGCAATCAATTATTTGGCGGGCAAGCAGATAGCCAACGCCGCCGTGCCCAACCGCAAGACCGCTCTCATCGCCGGCATCGCGTGCAACATCTTGACACTCGGCATTTTTAAGTACGCCGGATTTGTGGCGCAATCGTTCAACGCCATCGGGATTCCAATGCCAATACCAGAAATAAGGCTGCCAATTGGAATTTCGTTCTACATATTCCAAAGCATTTCGTACCTCGTGGACGTCTATCGAAAAGAAGCGCAGCCGCAGCAAAAATTTTACAACTTGCTGCTGTATATCAGTATGTTTCCGCAGTTGATAGCGGGTCCCATTGTACGTTATAATACAATTGCAAAAGAAATCAACCAACGCTCCGCCACCCTCGACGACATCAGCGAAGGCATTTTCAGGTTTTTGATTGGACTCGGCAAAAAGGTAATCATCGCCAATCAACTCGGCTCTGTCAGCGACCAACTCCTCGGCGACAGTCTTGGCAGCACCACGGCGGGCGCGTGGGTAGGATTGTTGGCATTCTCGTTGCAAATCTACTTCGACTTTTCGGGATATTCCGATATGGCGATTGGCATGGGGCGTTGCATGGGTTTTCATTTCAACGAAAACTTCAATCATCCCTACACCTGCACGAGCGTTACAGATTTTTGGAGAAAATGGCATATTTCCCTCGGACAATTTTTCCGCGATTACGTGTATATCCCAATGGGCGGCAACCGTCAACATCAATGGCTCAACATATTCTGCGTGTGGTTTTTGACCGGTATGTGGCACGGTGCAAGTTGGAATTTTATCCTCTGGGGATTGTACTTCGGCATCATCCTCGTCATCGAAAAAATTTGGCTATTGAAGCCAATGCAAACGCTCCCCGCCCTCGGACACGTTTACAGCCTGTTGGCGGTTTATGTGGGATGGGGGATTTTTTATTTTGACGATTTTGGGACGATGCAGACATTCTTCAAGACATTCTTCCACGGCATGGGCGATTGGTCAGGCTTTGACGTCAAACAAGCCATCACCGGCAACCTCTGGCTGTGGATTGCGGCATTGACGTTGTGTATGCCCGTGCGCACATACGCGGAAAATCGCATCAAAAACCCAAAGATAAAATACGCCATACGCACCGTGCTCTCGCTCGTGATACTATTGCTGAGCGTTTCGCTGCTCGTAGGCGCCACAAACAACGCATTTTTGTATTTTAGATTTTAATCGACAATGAAACAGACACTTACCATAATTATAATCATAATAGCGACATTGACGGCAAAAGCCGACATCATCGACAGCCTCGCCACCTACAACGACACCACCGAAAACCGCGTAGTACCGGCATACGTAAATACAATATGCCCAAACGTGCCGCTGAGGATGTGGAAGCGAGTATGTGTAACAGGCAAGGGCGCAGAAATCCGCGCTTTTTCGCCGTGGAAAGGTCCTGCAACCTCCGTCATCGAATATGCAAATGTCGCCAACCTCTACAAAGAAACTTTTGGCGACAAGGTGCAGGTGTGGCTGATGCCATTGCCCACTGCGGCGGCATTTTACAGCCCCGTCAACAATCCCAACACCAAGGAAGAATATTCGGCAATCAACGCAATATTCCAACACGCCGCGCCCGATGTGCATTGCGTGGACGTTCACACGATATTGGCGCAACACGCCGACGAATACATCTACCTGCGCACTGACCACCACTGGGCACCACTCGGCGCATATTACGCCGCCAAAAGGTTTGCCGCGCTGGCAAAAGTGCCGTTCAGGGACATCAACGACACCACAAGTTACGAAAAACGGGTGATTCACAAGTTTTGCGGCACGATGTATAGTTTTAGCGGCAACGTCAACGTAAAAAACAATCCCGACGAGTTCACATACTGGCTGCCGATAGACGTGGATTATCACGCCGAATTTGTGGATTACACCTACAAAGGTCCACACCTTGTAACTGGCGAAAAGCCTTACAAGCCAAATACTTACTTCCGCGAATATCCCGACGGCAGTCCGATGGCATACTGCACATTTATGGGTGGCGACGCTCACCTGACATCAGTGAAGACTGACACAAAAAACGGCAGGCGCGTCCTCTTTGTCAAGGATAGCTTTGGTAACGCGCTCCCCGGATATTTGTTTTATTCGTTTGAGGAGCTGCACGTGGTGGATTGCCGCTACTTCAACCGAAACCTCGTGGATTACGTGGCGGAACACAATATCACCGACATTGTAATCTGCAACAACATGCACTTTGTGAGCGCGCCAAAAATCCTCAACGCACTCAGGGTGTATTTGACGCAAAACAAGAAGTAATTGAAGTGATTGAAGTGATTGAAGTAATTGAAATAATTGAATGAAATCTCCTGCTAAAACATACGTCATCATAACGTCGGCGGCATTTGCTGTGATGTTTGTAGTGCTCAACTTCTTTCCGCGCAGCACTTTTTCGGAACGGGAACGCCGCGACTTAGCGCACTTCCCAGATTTTGGCACGGCAAACCTGACCGACGGCAGCTACACCCGCGACATTTCGCATTGGTATTCTGACAGCGAACCATTCCGCGACGGATTCCTGTCTGTAAGCGAACTATTCGACCATTATAAAGGCATCACCATCAGCACCGAAAGCGGCGAACAGATAGCCATCGTATCGGGCGGCGGCAGCATCGAAGACCCCGGTCTCCTTGCCGGTACGGATGAGGACGACGAGGACGAGATTTCTGTTTCGGATGACATCACCGACGATACTCTCCAATCCTCAGCCGACACCACTGCACCCAAGCAGACCGTACCAAAATCCGACACCACCAGCGCAGCTTACAGCAAGACCAATTCGGGCGTGATGCTCGTCGGCAAAGAACCCAACGTCCGCGCAATGATGCTATTTGGCTGCTCGGCGGCATACGTCAAAAAATTCACCAACGCCGTCAACCTCTACCACGAGACATTCCCCGACATAAATATCTGGGTGATGCCGATACCGATTGCAATTGCATTTTATTGTCCCGAGGAAGCCCAAAAACTCGATTGGCCTCAGAAGCCGTGCCTCGACGCCGTGCAAAAAAATCTGGCGGAGGGCGTGCATTTTGTGGACATCTACCCGACATTGATGGAGCACAAGGACGAAGCCATCTACCTGCGCCCCGACCATCACTGGTCGCCGCTCGGCGGATTTTACGCTTCGGAAGTGTTTGCAAAGAACGCGGGACTCCCTTTCCCAAGCATCGAGGAAGGCTACACCACCAAGGTCGTACACGGTTTTGTTGGCACAATGTACGGATATTCCAAAAGTCTGTCAGTAAAGAGGTCGCCCGAAGATTTTGTTTATTATTATCCTAATACCGACTTCACGACCTACGTAACAGCCTACGACCTCGACGAAGATTTCAAAATCACCAAGATGCACTCCGAGTGCAAGAGGGCTTATTTCGCAAAATTCAAAGACGGCAGCTCGGGCGCGTATTGCACCTTTATGGGCAGCGACAAGCAAATAACCCGCGTAGTAACCTCCGCCAACAACGGACGCCGCATCATCATCCTAAAAGACAGTTTTGGCAATACAATACCGAGCTGCCTTTTCTACGCATTTGAGGAAGTACACGTAATCGACTACCGCTACTTCACCCTCAATATGAAAAATTACGTAGCCTACCACAAAATCACCGACATCCTCTTTGCCAACAACCTCACATTCTGCGTCACGGGACACGCGGGCAAGGCATATACGCGATTCCTGACACAAGGAGGAGGAGGCAAAAGCGACGCCCCGGCAAAAGACACCGCAAAAGCCGCAGCACCCGTCACGGACACCGTCAAAGAAGACATCCCATCCAAAGACACAGTGCAATAGAGACTACTTGTGTACATATTTAATTTTTTTTAAATATAATTGCCATAAAAAAAATTATAAATAATTTGTTTTTTATTATTTCGGTGCTATATTTGCACGTAATAAGACAAAAAACTAATCATCAGATAGTATGGCAATATTCTTTGAAAAACAACTCAATAAAGCCACGCTCACAGGTCGTGTAGCGTTGGGCATCTCGCTGATAGTAATACCATTGGTGGTAGTGCTAATTGTATTGTTGGTGAAAATAGGCACCATCGATGATTACACCGACCAAATCAGCGACGAATACACAAAAATAACGCAGGCGACAGGGCAGACGGCGATTGGCACCGACATAAAAACAACCGCCGCACAAATCTCCGAAACGTCGTCATCGTGCAAGACCCACATCATCGTAGGTCTCATAATAGCGGCATTGATGTACATAGTGGCGTTCAAAGACTTCTCTCAACGCACCATCAAGTCGCTCAAAGACGGCATAGAAAACGCAAGGCTGCTCTCGGAAGGCAACCTAAACATCAACCTCGAATATTCGCCCAACAAGGACGAGGTGGGCACGCTCAACAACGCCATCTACGACCTCTCCAACAACCTCAGAAACATATTCAGCTCCATTCAGCATAGCGCGGACGAAATAGCCAACACAAGCCATCAGATGAATATGGCAAGTATGCAGATGAGCAATTCCGCCAACGAACAGGCAAGCTCGGCGGAGGAAGTATCGTCGTCGATAGAAGAAATGGCGTCGTCTATTCAGCAAAACTCCGACAACGCCCGCGAAACCGAGCGCATAGTTACTGAAACCGCCTCCACAATACAGAATTACAGCGAGACTTCCAAGAAGGCAGTACAGGCAATGAACGAAATCGCCCAAAAGATTTCCATCATCGACGAAATAGCCTTCCAGACCAACATCCTCGCGCTCAACGCCGCAGTAGAAGCAGCACGCGCCGGCGAACACGGCAAAGGCTTTGCAGTAGTGGCAGCGGAAGTGAGGAAACTCGCCGAAAGGTGCGCCATAGCAGCCAAGGAAATAGACACGGTAAGCTCTGATGGTCAAGACATTGCACAGCAGAGCGGCGCGGCATTTGCCAAAGTATTGCCCGACATCGAACGCACCACCACCCTCGTCCGCGAGATTGCAACCGCAAGCCGTGAACAAGCCACCGGCGGCGAACAAATCAACATCGCAGTACAGAGGTTCAATATGTCAACGCAGCAATTTGCCTCCATCTCCGAAGAAGTCGCCACCAATTCCGACATCCTCAAACAAGAATCCCAAAACCTTGTAGAAATCCTCGGATTTTTCAAGCAATAATGAAAATACAAAAATACTTAGCACATTAATGGCAACTCCGTCAACGTGCTAAAAATAGGTAGCTCACGGACTACCCTTTGCGATTTCGCGCCGTTGGCGCTACGGGCGATTGGCATTTGGTGTAGGGACGCGGCGCGCCACGTCCCTACCTTCGCCGCCACTACCTGAATATCCTCATCAGCCGAAATGAAACGACACATCTCGATATAGCCATGCAGTACGACATTTTGCCAAATCGTCCCACTGTTTTTCAATCTCTACGATATCTTTTAATTGTGCCATATTTTCGGGTTATCGGTTTCGGTTTTCAGTTCTGGCTTTCGGTTCGGGAAACAAGGCTAATTATCTGCACCGCACCGCGCGAACCGACTGACCGTAGACATGGTAGAGATCGCGCACGCCGCGGCGGTCAGAGCTGAAGTACAACTCCCAAGTGTTGACAAAGCTGTTGGCCGAGGACGACCAATAGTTGCCGTCGGAACCGGCGCCGTAGAGGTCAGAACCGTCGCGAGAGCCAGCGGCGGGAAGAAAAATTGAATTTGAACTTATACGGCTCTTTACGATATATCCTGCCACACCTTTGCCATTATAATCATCCGTCCACTCCCATTCGCAATTTTCACTCAATTCATCACACTCTGCTTTTGTCGGCATACGCCAATTGCTGCCCATATTGACTGTGGCGGCATCGTGAGCGGCATCAAGAACAGATGGACTGCCTTTAAATCTGTACGTTTCCTTACTATACTCATCCTTCGTCGTTACCTCGCCCCACGCGTAACAACCGCCGTAATTCCACGGATTCTTCGCGCCGACATTGCAGGTAGCCCAGAGCGTGCCGGAGGGCAAGCCGAGGTCAACGTAGTCATACATCATTTCGGGATTGTTGTTGGGCTTGTCATTGTTAGTGCCGTCGTTATGCTTTGCAACTATCTTGCAACTGAAACTCTTCTCGTACACGCCATAGCCGTCGGCCACCGCCACTTTCACTGTGTGGCTGCCGACCGGCAACGCCGACACGTCGTACACCAAAGAGCCATCCGATGTAGATTTCATCACCGAGCCATCCACCGATAGATGGATATCAACAGCCTTGCTTACATTGACTTCCACCGTGGCATACTCGCCTGAATATGCTTCGTTGACGGGTGTCAACGTGATGTTCCAATCTGGCATTTCCTCCGCCTCCTCGCCGCAACTCCATTGGAGCAATGCCATCAGCAACGGGATGATTAGTATGAATTTGGTTTTCATTTTTTTATGTATTTTGTGTTAATGGTTGCGTAAAAAAAATCTTACGATTTTATCATCATAAAAATGCCGGAACTTTCGATGTCTCTAACTTCTACTAATACCGGCATTGGGATGTGGCAAGCACATTCGATTTTATTCCGCAGCACGGCGGAAAGGGATAAAAAATCTGTTTAAAAACTGTATCTTCCGTCATTTTTAAATTTAGGGGAGCAAGACAAGGCGGAAACCGTTGTTGTTGTTCCTGTTGTCAGGGTTGTTGTTGTTACGGTTTGATACGCGGCAGTTCTTGGCGTTGTTGTTCCAAGAGCCACCACGAAGAACGCGGTTGGACCCCGACGATTTTTTAACCCGAAATTACTTTATGTCTCAAACGCTTTGAATACGAATGTTGCGTAAAAGCAACCAATGGCATTATATGCCTCTGATATTCAGCCTGCGACCATATTCCCAAATGCAAATTTCGTTCATAATCATAATATCTGGTCACAAAACGATGTCGGCTCCTACGATTAAGCAATATCTTATGTCTAAACAATTTGTACCCGAGAAACTGGATTCCTTTTATATAATTGCTGAATATCGGCGGTTTCAACACAAGTACATTCTTAACAGCAAAAGCGTTTATACAATCAAAATCGTATTTTAATTTTTCCATCGATGCCTCGAACACCAAAATATCGTCCATATAACGTACATAGCACGGTATCTTCAATACCTCTTTTGCATAATGATCCAAATCAGAAAGATAATAGTTTGCAAAATACTGACTCGTCAGGTTGCCAATTGGCAGTCCAAAACCAGGTTTCACAGAATACGAATCTATGATTTTGAAAAAAATCTTCAACAATGTCTTATCCTTGAAAATCCTCAAAAGTTTGCGTTTGAGATTTGCATGGGGGACAGAATCAAAATATTTTCTAAAATCCAGTTTCAGTATATAATCGTACCTACTAAAAGCCTTGAATGCCGTATCTATGGCTGCGTACTGACCTTTGCCCCTGCGTGTAGCGTATGTATCGGATATAAACTGCCGCTCAAAATACCTATTGCACACATTCATTAGGGAGTGATGCAACACGCGCTCGTCAAACGCAGCCGCACAAATAGTCCGCTGCTTCGGGTCGTATATTTCAAACGTGTGATATTTGCCAACGCTGACCTCGCCACTGAGTATGGCATTTTTGAGTTTTTCTAACTCGACATCAATGTTTTCGGTGAAGCACAAGACCTCTTTTGCACATTGCTTGCCACGTTTTGCCTTGACAAATGCCAATTGAAGATTAGACAAATCCGCTATGCTCTCTGTAAGGTTTCCAGCTCGTTTCATTTTGTGGGCGTTACATTGGGCATCTGACAAAAAGCCGAGGCATATTTATCCACCTTTGCCTGTCCTATACCCTTGATTGTGAGCATATTCTCAGGGGTAATTGATTCCAATTTGGCTATTTCGGCAAGTTCGGCATCGGTAAATACCGCATACGGTGGTACGGAAGCGGCATCGGCTGTCTGTTTGCGGATTTCGCGCAAACGCGAAAAAACCGCGAAAGTCTTTTCGTCCAACACCTCCCTGTAATCCACCTTCTGTTTGCCTTGCGGAGCAAAGGTGTTGGTCGCAGTATTTTCCACATAATTGACACAAAAGCACCAATACCCTGTCTCTTGCGTGGTGAAAAAATGCCGCTCCACATTAATCACCTTGTTTGAACGTATAAAAACGTTCAGCTCATCATTGACGGCTTCGCCGCCAAACATCGGAATTGTGAATATCTTTATTTGCATTTTCTATATTTTTTTTCTTAAATCAATTTTTCTCGGTCAGCTTCGTAGCGCCCCCCCTGCTCCGCGGGGCGCACTCAGCTGACCTTGAAAAATTTCATATATTTTTTCCCTCCATCCTTTGGACGGAAGAAACAGTTTTTAACTCAGGGGAGCAAGACAAGGCGGAAACCGTAGCGGCCGTACCTGTAGCCAGGGGTGCTGATGAAACGGTAGGATACGCGGCAGTCCTTGGCGCGGCGTTGTACCAAGAGCCACCACGAAGAACGCGGTAGGACCCCGACGATGCACCTTGCGGATTGTTAGATGGACTTTGTGAGTAATATCCTGAATCATACCAATCCTGACACCACTCCCAAACATTGCCTGACATATCATAAATGCCAAGTTCGTTGGGGGCTTTGGTGGCAACAGGATGAGTTTCGCTGCTTGAATTGCCATCATACCAAGCAACGTCGCCAATCTCGTCGCCGCCGGAATAAACATATCCCTTCGACCATCTACCGCCACGTGCAGCATACTCCCACTGCGCCTCGGTGGGCAGGGCAAAATCGTAGCCAGTAAAATAGTTGAGTTTGGAGATGAAGTCCTGGCAGTCGTCCCAGGAAACTTCTTCCACGGGGTAATCGTCGCCATTTTTGTAATAGCTCGGATTGCTGCCCATAACGGCTTGCCATAGAGCCTGTGTAACCTCGGTCTGCCCTATGTAATAATCGCCGAGCGTTACCTGATGCACGGGACTCTCGTCCGAGTCACCGTTTTCTGACCCCATATCGAATGTGCCGCCAGAAACGAGCACCATTTTGAACGACACACCGTTTACTGTGATGGTCTTGGTGTCTGTATCGCCGACGGCAGGCTCTCCGTAGCGGCTGGATTTTGATGTGTAGAAATAATTTGCCTGTTCGTCCCACCACCGCGTGTTTTTCCACTTGGAGTATTCGGTTTCTACTCTGGTGGTTACGTTCCTCGCATACCAGTCGGTAGTGGTCAATATAGGCTTGGCATCGCCGCCAAACGCATTTACAAACGCGCCCTGCTCGATGTCCACAAGCGAGGAAGGCAGCGTGATGCTCTGCGTAAAACCGCAGCCCATAAAGGAGCACCTGCCAATTTTCACCAAGTTGGACGGCATTTGGAATCCTCTCAGGTTTTTGCAATTTAAAAAAGCGGAGGCTTCTATTATGGTAACGCTTTCTGGCAGTCTGCACTCGTAGAGGTTTTTGACACCAGACATAAAATTGATCCACACTTCCGTCATACCTTTTACTTTTGAGAAGTCAAGATATACATTTACATTGTCGTCGCCCCTTGCGTCCAGCGCATTTCTTATGTCTATGCTGCGAACATAGTTGCCAGTAATCACCAGCCTGTAAGTACGGTTAGATTCAAGATTACGTATAAATCCAGCCGCCTCGCCGTAGTCCACAGTATATTCTGGAACGTCCGACTCCCCCTTATTGTAGTACATATACTTGATGTTCTTAGTCCATTGTGGCTCACCCTGGTACACATCGCCGCCTGACTTGGCATCCCATTCAGCCTGATTTTCGGTAATATGCCAGGCACCGCTGTTGTTATGGTCGCCAAGGGTGATACGGATATTCTCCGGACAGCCGTAAAAAGCATACGGGCCTACCTTGATTACATTCTTTGCCGCCACAGACGCAAGATTGGCGCAGCCAGAAAACGCAGACCTGCCGATTCTGTCCGCCTCCGTCGACGAGACAGAATAAAGGCCGTCCCAACCGCTGAAATACGAATCAAGTTGTGAATGACTGTTGATGACGACATCGGCCTTGATGTCTGGACGCTGTTTCAGGGCTGCCGCGAGTTCGTCAAATTTTGAGATGGTGTAGCCTTTTTCGAATACAAAAACGTAACGTCCTTCATAGCATCTGCCGACATTGGCGGCGGTGATGTTGGTAACCTTTTTCCTATGCACGAAATACCACGAATACTGGTCGCCAACATTGGGATTGCTTGCGTCATAATAGCCCGCATTGGAGAAGTCGTGCTTGGTGATGTCGTATGTCTGGTCGAACTTGTATTCGCGCCACTTTGCCTCCGACTGTGTCCTTGCCCACAGATTCGGATCCTCAAACTTAACGTTTTTCAGTTTTGGACAATTGATAAACGCGCTCTCCGCCATACGGGACACAGACGCCGGAATGGTGATTGACGCAAGCGCAGTACAACCCTCGAAAGCGCGCTTGTCGATGACGAACACATTGCCAAGGTTCACTGTTTCGAGGTTGTAACAGCCTTTGAACGCGTCTTCTCCAATCACCTTGCAGTTGTTGGAGACAACGTTGACAATCCTCAGCCGCTTGCAGTTCTCATACGTCCTCGGACTGACGTCGTTTTTGACATCGGTGGAGGTAATCCAGTCCCACAGAGCCTCCGCACATTCACCGATGAAATCAGCTACGTCTTCTACAACATCCTGCACATCGTCCACAAACTCGTCGGTACTGTACTTGCTCAGTCTCTTAGACTGCGCCTTTGCGTCGCCGATGTTGACAATTTCGAGGTCTGGACATTCGGCAAATGCCCTTTCCGGCATCTGCACATTGTCGGGTAGAGTAATCTCTTTGAGGTTGGCGCAGCCTTGGAAGTTGATGGTCTCCGGCTCGCAGCCTGAGAGGTCGAGGTTGATGGAAGCCTTGCCCTTGCTGATGCTCTGGGCGAGTTCTTTGATTTCGCTCTCGGAGCAAGAGCCTTTGAGCACGATGTCGGTGGCGTCCGTAGATGCCGTGGAGACAGAATTGACGTACTGCACAGCTTCCGCAACGGATACCGCGCCCTGCGGCGGCGTTACATTGTTGCCTGGTTGTTCAGGCAGCTCCTTGCCCGACTCCACGTTCCACGAAGGATTCTTTGGAGAGGTCTCCTCATCCTTGCTGCACGATTCTGCGCCCGCCAGCAATATGGCGGCGAATGTCATCAGAATCAAAAATCGTATTTTTTTCATGATTATTATTGTTTTGATTGATACAATGTTGTTAGGTATTGAGGCATACAAATACAAAAATCCCTTGTGCATAGCTTTCCTAATATGGAAAACCATGCACAAGGGATTATGTCAGTTGTATAACTGTCTGATTTATAAGGGGTTACCCCCCCCCCCATTTATATTTCATATTTTTGAGTTGATCGCATTTCATGGCGTGTAAGTATTGGTGGATTATACATCGACGCAAATGTAATGAAAAAATCACAATATAATGCAAAAAATGTGAAATTTTTTTGCGACATTACTATGATTTCACGATATTGCCCGCCGCATACAGCGCAAGTATCGTGCTATTTTAGCAAAGTTTGCTGCAACAATTTCTACCATAATTCTACAAACAAACGATTTCATCAACGGCAATGCCAGTCATTTCAGCGATGTCGTCGATGGAGAAGCCTTTGGAGAGCATCTTGCGTGCGGTGGCAATAGCTTGTTGTTTTGCGCCTTCGGCAATTCCTTCCACACGCCCTTTCTTCTCTCCCTCAGAAAATCCTTCCGACCGTTCTCTTATCATCGCATTGCGCTGCGTCATTATTTCGAGACGGTAGTCATTGTACTTATAGAGGTCGCCATCCGAATAGGCTGAACGTTGCACTATTTTCAACGCCTCGCTTATTTCAGGATTGTCGGTCAAGGCTTCGTCAACGCTTTGCGTCGATTCATCTATCTCCGTCAAAAACCTGAGCCATAATTCCTTGATGGCACGGTTGCCACGGTCGGCGGGCTTGTATTTGGGCAATTCTACAAATATCAACGCAAGATCCTTACGGATGTCGTCTGGGTGGTTCTTGTTGGAGATGTAGAACTCCTGCATATAGCCGTCGTCGCCCTCGTAGTCGAAAGCGTCGTCGTTGACAAGCGCAAGCGCGTACACCTCGCGCAGGCGTTCGAAGGCAGAGCCTTTGTCCAACTGTTTGGAATACATCGATGCGACGTTAAACAACGTCCGCGAGAAAAACTCCCCGTTCCAGAGCGACTGCATTTCAACGATGAACCCGCGCCCATAATTGTCGGTGCAGCGGACATCCACAATGGATAGTTTTTTTGCAGGATTATCGGGGACGGTCTCGTTGGTGAGGTACTCCACGTTCACTATCTCCATACCCTTCGGCAACGGCAAAAGCGCATTGAGAAGGCTCTTGACGAGGTTGGGATGCTCGCCAAACACCTTCTTGAAGGTCAAATCAACTTTTGGATTGAGGTACTTGGACATAGTGCTATGCGTTTGATTGTTTAACGCCACAAAAATAATGTTTTTTTTAAAAAAAAGGAAAGTTTTTCTTCGATAATAACAAAAAAAGACGGCCGTGAAATTCATCACAGCCGTCCCTGAAAAAATTGGCGATTACCTACTCTCCCACATCGTATCGCAGTACCATCGGCGCAAGCGGGCTTAACTTCTCTGTTCGGGATGGGAAGAGGTGGAACCCCGCCGCTATCGTCACCTAAAATTTTTTTTCAATGCATAATTCACAATGCACAATGCATAATTACTTGTATGCAGAACAATATCTTAAAAAAATCCTTGACAGACTGAATAAAGCGTAAACGACTTGTTTGTTTTGAATTGTCAACTGCCAACTGTCAATTAACTTTCAACTTTCAATTTTCAATTTCCAATCCCCAAAGAAAGCTTTCGGGCAATTAGTACCGCTCGGCTGAAGACGTCTCCGTCCTTGCACCTGCGGCCTATCGACGCCGTATTCTGCGGCGTCCCTGTAAGGAAGACTCATCTTGGGGCAGGCTTCGCGCTTAGATGCTTTCAGCGCTTATCCAATCCGCACTCGGC
>ODAI011336958.1_pt1 | contig 121302 bp, 100 predicted proteins | sample 1539321 | NCBI WGS metagenome assembly ODAI01 (sample SAMN02144231, study PRJEB22623) | gut metagenome | biome: sheep rumen | host: Ovis aries | place: New Zealand
TCGGACGACTACTGGTACGAGATATATGTGCCAGAGCTCTACAAGTACTTCACTGGCCACTTCACGCTGACGAACAAGTAAACACCTTCCGCCCCTCCGGGCGGCACAATACACCGGCGGGCACGGGGAAATGGGTAACGCCATTCTCCGTGCCCGCTGTCTTTATAGAAAGCGATAGGTGGTAGTAGATTAGGTGGTAGGTGGTTTGTCTGCACACGGTGCTGTTTGAAATTGGTGCGGGGACAGGGACAGAAAAAAGAGGACGCCGTAGAGACGTCCTCTTTTAATTAATTGGTCAAATAAAAGTCGAAGTATTATTTAGAAGGGCAGACCGCACGGATGGTAGCACCATCGTAGCGGGCCAGATTCGTTATTGAAGGTTTCTTGCTTGGGGTATTGATGTTGTGTGTGCCAAGGTCGCAGATAGAACCAGCGGCGGTGCTGTAAAGTTCGGAAGTCCAATACAAACCATAGAAACCCGTGTAGAGGACGGCACCCTGTATAGCATCTAACTTACCGGCACAAGGGAAATAGATGGTTTTACCGTTTGCCTTGCTGGTGCCAACTGCAATGTTGTATTCGTCGTTGCTGTCTTTAATCAGTTCCCAGGTGCAGCCGGCAATCAGTTCCTCGTAGTCCGCAACTGTCGGTATTCTCCAGTAACCGCCCAGGTTGGCGCTGGCGGCATCGTCGCGGAGCGTAAGTTTAGGCGTCTCGGCATCGTATTTCAGGTAATTCTTGTCGGTAGCGTCGTAGAGCGAATAGTTGTTAGCGCTATATGCCGACTTGTCGTTACCTTTCGAGTCGAGTTCGCCCCACATAAAGAACGAGCCGAAATCTTCAGGCTTCTGTGCGCCCAGGTTGGCCGTCGCCCACATCAGTCCGCTTTCCAGTCCTAGGTCCACGTATTCTACATTGTTGTAGAGGATAACGTCGAACTGGTTATTCGACTGAAGTTCCTCGATGGTCGATTGCAGGTTTTCAATCTTTTTCTCGTACTGTTTCTTCAGTTCCTCAACTTCGGAAGAAGATACGCACACATCGGTGTTTTCGGCATCGCCATACGTTACCTGTATAACCTTTTCCACATCGAAACTTGATACTTGCCCACCTTCCTGTTCAACGTTCATATAGGTAGTGGCGTTAGCCGCAGTTGCTGCTGTTGCAAAAATGATAGCTGATAAAAAATTCTTTTTCATAATTGTCTGATTTGTTTTTTTGATTATTTACGAACGATTTTAAAAGACTGGTTGCCAACAACCAGCACATAGATGCCTTTTGCCTGTGGAAGGGTCAGGGTTGCGTTTCCGCCCTCGTTGGCAACTGCGGTTTCAAGTACGATGCCGTTTGCCGCAAGCAGACTCACCTTTTGCGAGGATGTCGCATTTGTGACGTCTACTTTCGAGTCGGTAATGTTGAATGTGGGCAGATTACCTCCAAGCAGTTCCGAGCCGGTTGTTTCGGAGTCGGTGAAGTAATATTTTTTCACATTGTCGATAGCGTACGATGTAGCGGCCTCGCCGTTCACCACCAGTTCCATATTCTTGTAGGTCAGCACTGGTTTATCGGCTAGCAGGAAGTTGTATTTGCTTCCCGAGTTTAATTCAACCGTCATATAGGCCCGTTCCGCATTCGCCAAAACAGAAACACCAAGCAGACAGATGGTTGCTAATTGTTTAAGTTCCATAGATAAAATAATTAATTTATAAGAATATCATTAGTTTTGGTTTAACCTTTAATGTTGGTACAAAGTTAGAGGGGATGTAAACGCGATAAAAGAGCAGAACTGGCACAAAAGTAAGCAGATGTGAACAAAACGACAGCTGAAGGTATTTTCTTGTGTTTTTATCCTAGAAAGTTGTTACAAAACAGTCGATATACCTTAGTTAATAGGCTGGTTAGTGTGTAACCTGCTGCAGGTAGACAAACTGGTGGTTGGGCAGCATGTCGGGGTGCAGAACAGCAATAACGTCGGCCAGCAGCCAGTCGGGGTGTGAAACGGCCCCTTCCCAGAAATCCGTACTTCCGTTTTTGCCACTCCGTCTGTTGTAGTTGTAAACGAGCCGGTTTTTCACCGCCTTTATGGCGGCAACGCGCGGTTCCACCGCTAATACTTCGTTAATAGTGTTTTCTTGTGCACCGAACCAGTAATCGGCGTCGGAAAAGTCAGAAAGCAGGGTTTCCAGGTTCAGCGGCAGGCTTCCGGTGTGTGTGTCGCTGCTGTAGGCATAGCTGGCTCCGGCACTCAGGTAGAGGTCGGCCATATAGCTTCTGCCACCCGGCACGTACCAGGTGCCGTGAAATCCGCAGCCCGACATCACTTTGGGTTTTTCGGGTAGATCAGCCACGCTCGACTGCAGTTGATGGAAATTTGCCGCAATAGAGGCATATATGCTGTCGGCCATTGGCAGTTTATCGTAGAAGGCGGCTATAAATTTTAGCCACTCGGCGCGTCCCAGTAGTGTAGATTCTTGCCATTCTTGGTTGAAGAGGATGAGAAAGCCCGACTGTTCCAGTGCGTCAATAAGCGGGTCGGCGGCCGCATAGCGGCTGGCTAAGACGGCGTCGGGTGCCAGTTCAAGCAATTGCTCGCGGTTGATGGTGAAACTGTCACCCAGGCCTTTTATCTGCTTTTTGGCTAAAGCAGAACAGATGATGGGGTTGTAGGTCCTTTCCGGGTTACAGGTGCCGACCAGGCTTGGCAGTTCGTTGAGTAGTATAATGGGTTCGTAGTGGGTGGTGCTGGTTGTAACCATCCGTTTGATGGGTACCAGCACTTTCTTGCCGTCGGCAGGTACGGCAACTGCCGTGTCGCGGACGAGGTAGTAAGTGGCAAGCGAGTTGGTCGAGTCTCCCTTCACGGCAATGCGCACTATACCGTTTTTACGCTGCAGGGTAAAGCCCGTAGCATTGGCGATTTCGTTCTCTCCGAAATCGTTGAGCAATACAGCCGAGGGCTGTGGCAGGTTGCAACCCCATAAGAGGAGGGCAACGATACAGCCAATCCAACAACGCACAGCCAGTCTTACCATTCGATAGGGGTTTTTCCGTTCTGAACCAAATAGGCGTTCGCTTTGCTGAAGTGCTTGCAGCCGAAGAAGCCGCCCCGGTTCGCCGATAGTGGCGACGGGTGTGCCGCCTCGAGCACCAGGTGTTTCTTCCGGTCGATAACGGCCCCCTTCTTTTTGGCGAATCCGCCCCAAAGAATGAAGACGAGACCCTGGTGACGCTCGCTGAGTTCTTTCACCACTCTGTCGGTAAACTCCTCCCAGCCCTTGCGCTGGTGTGAGCCGGCCTCGTGCGCCCTAACGGTAAGGGTAGCGTTGAGTAGGAACACCCCTTGGCTGGCCCATCGTTTCAGACTGCCATCGGCAGGAAAAGGAAGTCCCAGGTCGGTGTTTATTTCTTTGAAGATGTTAACGAGAGAGGGTGGCATAGCAATGCCGGGTGCCACCGAAAAGCACAAACCTTCGGCCTGGCCGGGTTCGTGGTAGGGGTCCTGGCCTAAGAGCACCACCTTTACGTCGTTGAACGGACACAAATTGAAAGCGTTGAATATAAGTTTAGCCGGCGGATAGCAGGTAGCCGTCTGGTATTCTTTACGCACAAACGAGGTAAGAATACTGAAATAGGGTTTGTCGAATTCATCGGCTAGAACTTCCTTCCAGCCTTCTTCTATTTTAACGTCCATAAGCGTGGTCTGTTCTTTTGTTGCAAAGATACACTTTTTTAGTACTATCCGTTGGATAAACCCGCAAGGGAAATGTGTGGCACACACCTGAAAATTCTTGAAAAATATTTTCATATTGTCACTATCTGTCAAAGTGCGTTTATAAATTTGCATTGTAAACAGATAAGGCAGCAGTTGCCTACATCACAATTTCTAATTATATTTGAATTTACAAAATGGAAAAAATTTAAACGAGATAACAATGACAGAGGAACTAGAAGAAGGGGCGTTGAACTTCGAGGAGCCAACTCCTGAAGAATTGGGCGAAGCCCCTGCGCCAAAAGCGAAAAAAGCGTCGAAAACAGCTGAGGCTGCCGCTCCACAGCGTCCGCAACCATCGGCCGACAAGCTGAAAGCGTTGCAGTTGGCAATGCAGAAAATAGAGAAAGACCTTGGCAAAGGGACCATAATGCGTATGGGCGACGAGAAGATAGAGGACATCCCTGTCATCTCGACCGGCTCCATCGGTCTCGACCACGCGCTTGGTGTTGGCGGACTGCCTAAGGGCCGTATCATCGAGATTTTCGGTCCGGAATCTTCCGGTAAGACCACATTGGCTATACACGCCATAGCCGAGGCCCAGAAACAGGGTGGCATAGCCGCCATAATAGACGCCGAGCACGCTTTCGACCGTTTCTATGCGGCCAAGTTGGGTGTCGATGTTGAAAACCTGCTTATTTCGCAGCCCGACAGCGGTGAACAGGCATTGGAAATTGCCGACCAGCTGATCCGCTCGTCTGCCGTCGACATTATCGTTATCGACTCTGTTGCTGCTCTGACCCCTAAGGCCGAGATTGAAGGCGACATGGGTGACAACAAGGTGGGTTTGCAGGCTCGTCTGATGAGCCAGGCCCTCCGCAAGGTTACCGCCACCATCAACAAGACCAACACCACCTGCATCTTCATCAACCAGTTGCGTGAAAAGATTGGCGTGATGTTCGGTAACCCTGAAACCACTACTGGTGGTAACGCGCTGAAATTCTACGCATCGGTGCGTCTCGATATCCGCCGTGTTTCTCCTATCAAGGACGGCGATACCGTCATCGGAAACCAGACCCGTGTGAAGGTGGTGAAGAACAAGGTGGCACCCCCGTTCAGAAAAGCAGAGTTCGACATTATGTTTGGTGAGGGTATTTCACGCACCAGCGAGATTGTTGACTATGGTGTAGATTTCGGCATCTTGAAGAAGAGCGGTTCGTGGTACAGCTACGGTGAGGACAAGATTGCACAGGGCCGCGATGCTGCCAAGCAGTATATGAAAGAACACCCAGAAGTTGCCGCCGAGGTTGAGGATAAGATTCGCCAGGCAATGAAGGAAAGCGGCGACGATATGTAAAACATAAGCCAACCCATAAAAGCGAGGGATATCGGCGTGCCACACCGGCATTCCGATACCCCCGTTTTTTTTCTGTTGTCGGAAGGCATTGTTATGAAAATCACTCCAAAATAAATTAACTTTGCACTAAAAAAAACAGAATTAAAGATGACGATTGACGTGAATGCCATAAGGCAAGATTTCCCCATACTGCAAACCCAGGTGTATGAGCGGCCGCTCGTTTACCTCGACAATGCGGCTACCACCCAGAAACCCAAATGCGTGGTAGAGAAGATTGCCTCAAACTACTATAAGGAGAATGCCAATGTGCACCGTGGCGTGCACTTTTTAAGCCAAGTGGCTACCGAAGCCCATGAGGCGGCACGCGAAGAGGTGCGAAAATTTATAAATGCGCGCCATTCTCACGAGGTTATCTTTACCAGGGGAACCACCGAAAGTATTAATCTAGTGGCAAGTAGCTTCGGACGGTTGAAGTTACAGCCTGGCGACGAGGTTATTGTCAGCCAAATGGAGCACCACAGCAACATTGTGCCTTGGCAGCTGCTGCCGGGTGTGGAGGTCCGCCCTATTCCGTTTGCCGAAGACGGCACTTTGTTGGTTGACCAGTTGGAGGGATTGATTAACGAAAGGACAAAAATGGTGTCTGTCGCCCATGTCTCCAACACGCTGGGTTCGGTGAACCCCGTCAAGCAGATTATAGCTATTGCGCATGCGCACAACATTCCGGTACTGGTGGACGGTGCGCAGGGTGTGCCGCACACAAAAGTAGACGTGCAGGATCTCGATGCTGACTTCTACGCTTTCTCGGGTCACAAAATATACGGTCCGACCGGTATAGGTGTGCTTTATGGCAAAGAGGAGTGGCTGAACCAGCTGCCGCCTTACCAAGGTGGTGGTGATATGATAGACCGGGTAACTTTTGCCAAAACCACGTATGCCGACCTTCCGTTCAAGTTCGAGGCCGGAACTCCCGACTTTATCGGATCTACCGCCCTTGCCGAAGCCTTGCGCTATGTGCAGAAGGTGGGTATTGAGAATATAGCCGCGCACGAGGCCGACTTGTTGCAGTATGCGACCAGCCAGTTGAAGGAAATACCGGGTGTGCGCATCTACGGCGAGAGTGCCCACAAGAGCAGTGTGGTTTCGTTCCTTGTCGACGGCATACACCCTTACGATATGGGGACTATTCTCGACAAACTGGGAATTGCCGTACGCACCGGCCACCACTGCGCGCAACCTGTTATGGACGCGTTTGGCGTAGAGGGTATGGTTCGCGCGTCGTTTGCCATGTATAACACTAGGGAAGAGGTCGACCAACTGGTGGCCGGCGTTAAACGCATTGTAAAGCTGTTTCACAGACAATAAATACAAACCGCAATATGACTATTCAAGAAAAGGAAGACGAGATAATCGCTGAGTTCGAGTTCCTGACCGACTGGCTAGACAAATACGAGCTCATTATAGACAAGGGCAATGCCAACAAGGGAATAGACGCCCAATACAAAACCGACCAGTATTTGATCGAGGGCTGCCAGAGCAAGGTGTGGGTGCATGCCGAATACCGCGATGGTAAGGTTTACTACGAGGGTGAAAGCAATACCGAAATTGTTGGTGGCATCATCAGTATGCTGGTAGATGTGCTTTCTGGCGAGACTCCTGACGCTATTTTGGAGGCGAAACTCGACTTCATAGAGAAAATAGGGCTGAAAGAACACCTTTCGCCTACCCGTAGCAACGGTATGCTTGCCATGATTAAACAAATGCGTATGTATGCGCTGGTTTTCAAGGAGAAAAATTCGTAATGTAGAATATATACGTGCTGAGGCTGTTGGAAGACTTATTCCGACAGCCTTTGTTGTTATATGTAGAAAAAAGCCCCAAAAGTCTACCGACTTCCGGGGCCCGAAAAAACATTATGATAACTAAAAAATAGGATTACAGACCTTAGTGGTGTTTGTGGCCGTGTTTGTGGGCACAGGCCATTGGTTTGTGGTGCGCACCGTGGTGATGGTGTTTGCAGCAATGCGCACATTTGCAGTGGTGTGGCGCAGGTGCTGCATGGTGTGGGCCGTGGTGGCCTTTGTGGTGCAGCGGGTCACCAGGTTTGGCAACGGGTGCGTCGTGGTGGTGGTGGTGAACCGGTGCAGCCTCGATGCGGTGGGCTGGCGGTGGAGCCGGTTTGTGGCTCTTTGCGCTTGCTGTTACAGAACTTGCCATCAACATGATGGCGATTCCTATCGTTGAGAGAATATTTGCGGTTTTCATATGCGTAATCTTTTAAAGCGTAAAACAATTATTTAAGAAGAGTGTTCGATTTAGGAACCTCCTTCTGAACAGACTTTTGCAAACGGTGTGCCAAAGCGTGCCAAAATGGCCTATATTCGGCTAGTGTTTTAAGACATGGTTTTAAGGCAGTGTTTGAGAATGGTGTTAAAAAAACAGCGTGTTCCTCCGCCTGTAGACGAAGGAACACGCTGAATAGGGGGTATGTGCGCAGGTTAAATGTCTTCCCTTTTCCACTTGTCGTATGCAATGGCCGATGCTACGCAGACACCAGCAAACAGTAGCAGAGTGGCGCACTGGGGCAGAACACTGGTCAAGCCGCCTCCGCGCAGCAACAGGTTGTAGTAGCCGGTCAGTCCCCAGTTCAGAGGCGACAGTCGGCAGACAATCTGCATAGCGTGTGGCATAACGAACATTGGAATCCATATACCGCCTAGTGCCGACAAGATAACCACTGAAATAGAGCCGAATATAGAGGCTTGTTGTGCGGTTTTTGCCACCTGGCCTATCGCAATTCCGTAGCCGATGGCGGCCAGCGAGGCGCTGAGGCTGACAGCAAGCAGCCCAATCCAGCTGTTTCCGAACGAAAGGGACGGCAGTCCCAGCATAGGCAGCACCACCTTACCCATCAGTCCCATTAGCGCTATCTGCGTCATGCAGATGACCAGGTACACTATCACCTTGCTGAACAGGTAGTAGCTGTAGGGCATAGGCATGGTGCGCAGGCGGGTGTAACTGCCTTCTTCGCGTTCACGTATAATATTGCTTGCCAGAGAAACGACAATAAAGAACACGGCAAACATACCCCATGCCGGCACGTTGTGTTGTACGGCGTTGGGTATCAGGCGCGAAGCGTCCATGCGTGCGGTGCGCTCGTCAAGCTCAATCAGTTTTTCGGGAAGTACCACGTCGCCAATCGGCATAGGCGACATAGCCTGTATCTGCTGGCTGACTTCCTTCAGTAAAATCTGGGTCTGCACACTGGCCATCTGTTCGCGCATGGTGCTGGTCAGCGACGCCAGAAACGAGTTTTTAGTGGTGGGGTCCACAAAAATGGTAAGGTGTACGGTCTGCGCCTTGGGTTGTTCGCCTTCTGGCGAAAAGGTGTACTGTACACTTTTGCCAATACCGTTGCGGATGTTGTCGGTGGTTGAAGCCGGAATAACGATACCCAGTTGGAAGTAGCCTTTTGCCACGTCAGACTCCACCGTTTCGGGGGTCGCCGTCGAGTCGGCCTGGGTTATGGTAAACAGTCCAGACTGTTCCAGACTCTCGACCACCGAGGCGCCCACATTGTCGTGGTCTTGGTCAAGCACCACCAGCGCCATTTTGTTGTCGAGAATAGCCTTGAAGGTATCGTTTTGCAGGTAGGCCATAAGGGCCACCAGTGCTAGTGGCATTAGGTAGAGTAGAGCTAGTCCGGCTTTATCGCGGACAAGTATCAGGAAGTCTTTGTAGACAAGGGTCAGAAGTTTGCGCATACATTAACTGATAAGGGTAAGACATAGGTCGTGGAGCGAAGTTGCCTGGTGTTGTTCCAGCAACTGGCATGGAGCGCCGGCCGCAACCAGCCTGCCCTGGTTCATAATAGCCACACGCGTGCAGAGGCTCTCGGCCTCCTGCATCAGGTGCGAAGTGTAGATGATGGTGGTTCCCTGCTGGTGGAGTTGGCGCAGGTAGTCGATAATAGTTTGCTGCGATTTGACATCGATGCCGACAGTAGGCTCGTCGAGGAAAAGTATTTTGGGTTGGTGCAGCAGGCCGGCCATCAGGTTGAAGCGTCGTTTTTGTCCGCCCGACAGGTGACCGATGCGTTGGTTCATCTGGTCAGCCACATCCAGTGTTTCCGCCAGTTCGTCGATCCGTTGTTTCAAGTCCGATTTCCCAATGCCGTAAATGCCGCCAAAGACCTTCAGGTTTTCGGCTGCGGTCAGTTCGGGGTAGAGGGCGTATTCTTGTGGCACCACGCCAATAAGCGGGCGTATGGCGTCCATTTGCCGGGCAACATCTTTGCCAGCCACTTCAACCCTGCCCTGTGTATAGTGCCGCAGTCCGCACAAAATGCTCAGTGTGGTTGTTTTACCGGCCCCGTTGGCCCCCAGCAAGCCGAAAAACTCCCCATCGTCTACCTTCAGCGACAGGTCGTCGACAGCGGGCTTGTCGGTTCCCCTATAGGTCTTGTATAAATGTTCGATTTTTATGGCGGTCATTTCCAAATCTTTAAATGTAATTCAAAGTTACTTAAATTTAGTACTCGCTCCAATTATTTTTATTACCGCACAGATGCGCTAACTTTGCAGAACCAAACATACGGGTAATATGATAAAAGCGCTCTTTTTTGACATAGACGGCACCCTCATCAGCTTCAACACGCATAAAGTGCCAGAATCGACCATCGAAGGAATAAGGAAAGCCAAAGAGAACGGAGTCAAGGTGTTTATCTCGACGGGCCGGCCGAAGCCCATTATCTGCAACCTCGACCAACTGACTCCCTACATCGACGGTTACGTTACCACCAACGGGGCCTACTGCTATATTGGCGACACGGTTATCAACTGCGAGGAAATCGGGAAGCCCGATGTGCTGCATATTGTGGAGCACTCGCGCCAGCTGGGGGTGGCCTGCATTGTGGTGGGCAAGAAAAGCATTTCGGTAGTGAATGAAAACGAGCAGTTTGACTACGTCTTCCGGAAACTACTGAGAATAACCACCCTCGATGCCCTTAGTCCCCTCGATGAGGTGTTGTCTGAAGGGGTTATACAGCTAACCCCCTTCTTTACCCCTGAACAGGAGCGCCAGATTGTGGCTCCGCTTGCCGGATGCACCTGTGGCAGATGGCATCAGGAGTTTGTTGATGTTACGGCCAACGGAATAGACAAGGCGCTGGGCCTGGAAAAAATGGCGAAGCACTTGGGACTGCAGATCGCAGAAACGATGGCCTTTGGTGACGGTGGCAACGATATTCCTATAATCAAGAAGGCGGGTGTGGGCGTGGCTATGGGCAATGCCGGCAACCATGTGAAGGCGGTTGCCGACTATACCACCACACACATTGACGAAGACGGCGTTTGGAATGCGCTGAAGGCTTATGGCGTAATTTGAAGATGCCTGCAAAACAGATGCATCTAACCGAAAAACGGGCAGAAACCTGCAAAAAACAGCGGTTTCTGCCCGTAATCATTTTACGTTTGCCCTGTGTGGCGGCGCTTACTCACCCAGCACCGACACCAGTTTGGAAGTATACCCGTTAATGGCGTTCTTTAGTTGGGTGTTGATACTGTAGCTGGCATCGTCGGTCGAATTATCGAACTTCCACTTCAAGTCGCCACCATCTAAACGTCCGGCATTGGCGGTTACAATAGCCGGAACATTGGCCGGATCGTCTGCCTTGTAAGTGTACATCAGGCTGTTGTTGGTGTCGAAATTGTCGTAAGGGGTGCCGCCGGCCACTGTTTTTATGCTGCCGGGCACTTGCTCGTTGCGTGAAGCGGCCTCGTAAGCGTCGAACGAGGTTTTGTTGGTCTGGTAGGTGATGTAGCTGAACTTGCCCGACTTTTCAGCAAACACGTTGTTGTACGACTTGATGATGCCGCCATTCTCCCCCGAGAAACTACCATCGCCTAACGCGTCGGTTCCTTGTTTCGAACTCAGCATAGGCTTGTCGCAGTTGCGGAAGTAGTTTGCCTCGACAAAGGCGCTGGCCCCGTAGGTAACCCCTACGCCGTACTTCGAAACGCCGTCGTAGTAGTTGTTCCAAACGTGCACACTCATGGTACGTATGCGTGGATGGCGGGAGTCGGAGTGGTCGAACCAGTTGTGGTCGTAGCTGATATAGTTAGGCCCTGTCTCGCTCTTCATGCCACAAAGCGACATCTTGCCCGAGTCGAAGAAGTGGTTGTACGAGATGGTCATGTACTTCGAGTCGTTCTTCAGGTCCATCGAGCCGTCGCCCTTTACCTGGTCGGCGTCGCTACCCTCGGCACCATAGAAAATGTCGTTGTGGTGAATCCATATATTGTAGTTGGCGGTTTCAAAAGCCAGACCGTCGTCGCCCCACAGCATAAGGCCCAGGTTGCGCACCTCGATGCTTCTTGTACGTAAACCGCGTATGCCCCACCCGTAGCAGGTAGCGTCGTTGCCAATACCCTCGATTGTAATGTTTTGGATAGGGCTGCTTTCGTTGCTAGACTTCAGCAACAGATTGTTGGTATCGCCGCTTTCGTTTATTCCGTCGATGGTAACCTTACCGATAATACGGATGCAGACCGGACGCTTTTCAAGCCCTTTCTGCATCGCCTTCAGAATGGCCGAAATACCCGTGCAAGTCGTGGTTGTACCTTTAGTGCTGGTCACCACATCCATCGTAACCGTCTTTTTGGTCTTTTCGGTGATGTAGAGTACCACCGCCCCGCTTTTCAACGAACCGTTGTCGTTATATGCGCCAATGCCATTGCCGCCCGTCACAGAACTTTGGGCAAAAGCAAAGCCCTGGCGGCTGTAGGCCTTCGTCTTGATTTGTGCGACAGAAGCTGCGCCCAATTCTGAATTTCCCTTTACGGCCACCACTTTAATATCGTACGAGCCGGCTGGCAGGCCTACGACGTCGGCACGGAAGTAGGAGCCGTAGTTACGGACCAGCATAGCGTCGACTTTGGTATAGGAACCCGCGTTTGCCGACTTATAGTAGACGTTGTAGCCGGTGGCTCCACTGACGGGTGTCCATTCCACATATCCGCTCTCGAACCAGCCGGCCGATTTGCTGATTGCAACGTCGCCTTTGGTCACCACCTCGCCCGAAGTAGTGCCTTCGCCCTGCTCAACAGGGTCGGTCGGGTTAACCGGATTAACAGGCTCTGTGTCGGCCTTAACGAAGACGATGCTGTCGAGGTCGGCAACCTGGTATTCGACCTTGGTACCGTCTTTTTTGTAGATGTGAACTGCTTTTTGAGCAAAGACACTCATAGAAACAAGGGTCGCAACTGCGAATGCTATTTTTTTCATATTATCTGCTGCTTTAAGTTTGTAGTAAGGAAATTGACCTTATTTTTTAATGAATTTTACGGCCTTGTCTGCAATCTTCAGAAAGTAGATGCCACTTTTCAGGTGCGAGACGTTAGCGGAAAGTGTAGAGCCTGTGCAAAGCATAGAGTCAACAACGGCTCCGTTACTGGCGTAGAGGTATACCTCGGTGCCGTTGGGCACCCCCGACAGGTAAAGCGTTTCGACAACGGGATTCGGATAAAGGAACAGCCCGGTTTGTGTTTCTGCCATCTGTTTTTCGGCCTCCGTCTGGGTAGCCTCGCTAAACAGAATGCGCTGTAGAGAAGAGAACGCATAGGCGTTTGTCTGACCATCGGTCCATTCTGCGACAATGTCGTCGTTGACAAAGGAAATTTTGTGCAAGTCCTGAGTGTCGTAGGACTCGAACTCGCTGGGAATAAAGCGCCCCGCTTCCGCGCTCATAGAAAGACCCAGCAACAACGTAGTTAGTACGATGTGGTTCTGTTTCATATAAAAGTGTAGTTATTATAGTAGTACTTAAAACCGGTGTGGCCGGCAGCGTGTTATAGTCAGTCTTGTACGTCAAAATTCCATATTTTTTGGCTAATAACCAACTTTTTAGCCGTTTTTTTGAGGTGTTATTCTCAGGCGGCTCCTAAAAAAGAAGAGAGCGGCTCCGTTTTTAGGGAACTGCTCTCTGTTGGTTATTTCTGTTGCAGAAGCTTCAACCTTTTATTTATACAGGCAAAAGTATGGAGTGTCTTCCGTACATTTAACTTTGTATTTGACGTCTTTCGCAACTACAAACGACTCGAACTTCTTGTAAGTCTTCCATTCGGTCTCACCGGGTTGCTGGATGGTGAGCGCCCCCGAAATAACCGTCATGATTTCGACGGTAGAGGTCCCGAATTCGTATTCGCCTGCTGCCATAACGCCGACAGTTGCCTTACCTTCTGCGCTGTTGAGTGCCATAGAAACAACATCGCCATTGAAATACTCGTTTGTCTTAAACATACTATTGATTATAATTTTGGTGATTTGCCTGTAAAGTTAATAAAAAGACCTGGTTTGTAGTGTTACTTCCTAGTCTTTGTGCCAGTGCCCAGCACGCTGCGTGTAATTTCTTTCGTGATGGCGCGGGTAGCTGCCGAGGCGGCACTTTTCGCCACTTTCGAAGCCGCGGTCTTAGTGGTGGTTCTCGACTTTTTGCCTGTAACCTTGTTCGAGACGTAGCTGCCAAGTATGCTTGCCACCGCACTGGTAACAGCGGTAAGGATGGCTTTGCCTACCTTGCCCATGATGCCGCTGTTCGAGCTTTCCTTCTTTTGGGCCTTGGTGTTCGGCTTTTCCTCTTCTTCCTCGTCCTCCTCCTCAGCCGCAGCCAGTTCTTGGTTGGCTTTCTCGGCTTCGGCAATCAGCACTTCGAATGCGCTTTCGCGGTCGATGGTCTTGTCGTATTTGCCTTTCAGCAGAGAACGGTTGATGATTTCGGCACGCTGGCTTTCGGTAATGGCGCCAATCTGGCTGAGTGGAAACAAGATTTTAGCGCGTTCGACCATGCACGGAGCACCTTTCTCGTCGAGGAACGACACCAGGGCCTCTCCGGTTTCAAGGTTCATAATGGCCTCGTCGGTCTTGAAGGCTGGGTTGGCACGGAAAGTGTCGGCCGCCGTCTTTACGGCCTTCTGGTCTTTAGGGGTGTAGGCGCGGAGGGCGTGTTGTACACGGTTACCCAGCTGGCCCAGAATATCTTCGGGAATATCTGTCGGACTTTGTGTGACAAAATAAATGCCGACGCCCTTGCTTCGGATCAGGCGGATGACCTGTTCTATCTTGTCTGCCAGCGCCTTTGGTGTATCGTCGAAAAGCATGTGCGCCTCGTCGAAGAAGAAAACGAGTTTCGGCTTGTCCATGTCGCCCACCTCTGGCAGTTGGCTGTAGAGGCTGCTCAGCAACCACAAGAGGAAGGTAGAATAGAGCTTAGGCTGCAACATCAGTTTGTCGGCCGCCAGCACGTTCATAATACCTTTGCCACCCTCGGTTTGCAACAGGTCGAAAATGTCGAATTCAGGTTCGCCGAAGAACTTGTTGGCACCTTGGTTCTCCAGTTCGAGCAGCGAGCGCTGTATGGCACCCACACTCTGGGTGGCGATGTTGCCGTAGGTGGACGTGTATTGTGCCGCGTTTTTCGACACGTAGTCGAGCATAGAGCGGAGGTCTTTCAAGTCGAGGAGGAGCAGGTTCCTGTCATCGGCAATGCGGAAGACGATGTTCAAGATGCCGGTCTGGGTGTCGTTCAAACCCATCAGGCGGGCCAACAACTGCGGACCCATGCCCGAAATGGTGGCGCGGATGGGGTGTCCCTGCTCGCCGTAAACGTCGAAAAAGCGGACCGGACAGGGTTGGAATTCAGGATTTGGAATGCCGAAGGCATCTTTGCGTTTTTCGATAAAGCCGCTTAGCTTGCCAGCCTGGCTAATGCCGGAAAGGTCTCCCTTCATGTCGGCCATAAAGCAGGGAACACCTGCCTGGCAGAAGGTTTCGGCCATAACCTGTAGTGTAACCGTCTTACCCGTACCGGTGGCGCCGGCAATCAGTCCGTGGCGGTTAGCCATCTTGCCGACAATGTTGATAGGGCCGTTGTCGCTGTGGGCAATATAGTACCCTTTTTCCTGACTATACATATTTTGTTGTTTTTTAGTTTTCTGTTGGTTTGGGTTTGTCTCCATTGTAAAGGTACTGCAAATTGAGCGAACTTGCAATTGTTTTGCCGTCAGACAGTGCCTCATTTTCGTAGAAACAGCCTGCTACAAACCTAATGAAATTGTGCTGTTTGTATAAAAAACGCGCTTTTTATGCGGCACGAAGTGTAAAATGCGGAAAAAGTGTGCTGGCAGAAAGGCGCAATGCAGTGCGATTTCTCGAAATTATCTCTTTCTTTTACCGTGCTTTTGTGTATTTTTGCAGACATTCAAAAACTATGGCCCCGACAAGATGGATTCTTGTTGGCGCTCTTATATTCTACCAAAGATGACGAACTTTACGAAAGGACAAAAGATTGACCAGTTCGAGGTTGTTGATTTGCTCAAGAAGGGAACTTATGCCGAATCGTACCAAGTGAAGGACGAGAACGGAAATCCGTGCTTCTTGAAACTGATGGCATTGTCGAAACTACAGCCCTACCAACTCGACGATAATGGCAATAATATAGAAATTGAGGTCTGCCGCGGCCTCGACCACCCAAACCTGTGCAGCTATGTGTCCGATGGCTCAATTATCAGCAAGGGTCAGAAATACGTTTACTTGGTGAACCGTTTCGAAAATGCGGCTACTGTTGGCGATTATCTGCGCCAAAATGGGCCAATCCCTATCGAGGGGGCCAAACTTGTTGCGTTTAACGTTTTGTCTGCCCTGAAATACCTTCACGAGCAGCCTGTTCCGGTTATACATAACGAGGTGACTGTGCACAATGTGATGATGAGCGCACAGGGTGAAGTCAAACTGATTGACTTCGGAAACTCGCGCTTCCTCTCGCAAGGTGTTGCCCGCCAGTGTATGGACGAGCAGAACGTCTTCTATATGGCACCTGAGCGCTTGAACGGTGTGTTCAGCGTACAGAGCGACCTCTATTCGGTGGGTGTGTTGCTCTACCATATGGTATTCAACCAGTTGCCGTATTATTTCGACATTTCGCTCTTTGCCACTTCGTTCGGCATTACCGCCCTACAGCAGGCACGCGAGCAACCGCTGAAAATGCCGCCAATTTCTGTGGAAGGCCTCGATGAGGAGTTTGCCACCCTGCTTCGCAAGGCTTTGGCCAGCGACCCAGAGCAGCGTTTCCAGACGGCGGAAGACTTCATACAGGCGCTATCTGGCTCGGCCGACCTGCAGATGGAGGAACACGACGAGCAGATACTGGAACAGGGTATTGCTGCCTCTAACCTTATTGATGACGAGGAGGTGGGCAACGGCTTTGACGATATTTCGGGTATGGAGGAGGTGAAAGACCAACTGACCAAGAAGGTGATTAACCTGCTGAAAGATCCTGAAAAAGCTAAAAAATACAAACTGGCGTTGCCTAACGGTTTGTTGCTCTACGGCCCTCCGGGCTGTGGTAAGACCATTTGGGCACAGCGTCTGGCCGAAGAAGCCGGTTTCCGCTACATGTACCTCAAAGCCAGCGATTTGCTGCGCATCTATATGCAGGGGTCGCACGGGGTGCTGACACAGATTGCGGAGCAGGCGAAGAAGGAGGCGCCGCTGGTCATCTGCCTCGACGAACTGGAACTGCTTATGCCGGGCAAGGAGAACCAGATGGAATATGTGATTGAGGCGGGTAACGAGTTCCTCGACTTGGTGGAAGGCTGTATCGACGACGGCATCTTCGTAGTGGCTGTCACCAGCCGTCCTGACCTTATTGACGCCGCTGTGGTGGCTACAGGCAGGTTGGAGCAGAAGGTCTACATTCCTATGCCTGACCTCGATGCCCGTAAGTCGATGTACGAGTTGCAGCTGGCCGAACGCCCGCTGGCCGACGATATCGACTATGCGCGTCTGGCAGAACTGTCGGAACAGTTTGTGATTAACGATATTGCTTTTGTGGTGAACGATGCGGCTTTGAAAGCGTCGGAAACCGATTCCGACATTACCCAGGCGTTGTTGGAAGAAACCCTCTCGCGCAAGAAGCCTTCGGTAACCGCTGAAATCTTGAAGCAGTACGAGTCTATCCGCGATATTATTGAAGATAAGACCGAGAAGGTGAAGGAAACACAGCATATTGGTTTCCGTTAACCAGTAGATACAGGGGAGGGGGAAGCTTGCAGGTGCGGCAACTCCCTTCCTTTCTTTTTGTTGAAAATCTATTTGATGAATTATGAAAAAAATAACTTTTCTTTTATTATCAATCATTTTATTTTCTTGTGATGAGCAGGTAGAAGAAATTCAAGAAAAGGCTTCGCTTTTCACAATTTACAATAAGAGTAGCCATACTGTAGATATAATAGAACTTCGCCCGACATTGGGAACCGTTAAAAATGAGTACCATATAGCTGTTGATGATTCGGTATCAATTTTGACTCCTCGTGAGGAACATATTGTACCTCCGTTTGGTTCTGGCGAGGTATATTTGATGTTTGATGACACAATTAAGTATAACTGCGTAAAGAGCGATAATAAAATGTTTTATTCTGTCCTAAAATACAAGTATCAATATGAAACACCCCTATATGTTTGTAGGGGATATACCATAACCGATACTGATTACGACATAGTGGTAGAAACGGTTAACCAAGCCAAAGAATGACATTATTTTTTGTTAAATTATAATATGAAAAAGATCTTTTTTCTTCTGTTGTCAGTTACCCTATTTTCTTGTAACGATCAAGAAGACGTATTGGAAGTACAAAGAAGGGCGATGTTGTTCACAATTTACAATAAGAGTAGCCATGCTGTAGATATAATAGAACTTCGTCCAACATTGGGAACCGTTAAAAACGAATACCACATAGCAGTAGACGACTCGGTATCTATTTTGACTCCACGTGAAGAACATATTGCTCCTCCGTTTGGTTCTGGTGATGTATATTTAGTGTTTGATGATACTATCAAAGCTAATATTACTACAAATGAACATTCGATGTTCCAGGATGTAGGAAACTATGATATTAGTTATGAGACGGAAACTTATGTTTCTTGGAGATATACTATCACCGATACTGATTACGACATAGTGGTAGAAACGGTTAATAAAAGCAAGGAATGACCTCTTCAAACTCTTACATTGTTATAAGTTATATTTTATGAGAGAAGCCGTTTTTTTTCTGACTTTGATTTTTGCCATAATGTTGTCTTGCTCCGAGAAAGAAGAGATTTATGACAATGAAGTGAAATACATCATTGAAAATAAGTCTGGACACGAGGTTTCTATATTGGATATCTCTTATGCTTCTAGTTACGGTCCTGACACTACATTTTATACGATAAAGACGAACGATTCCGTTATCATTAAGCGTATATCTGATGACGACAATTTTCCACAACCATTTAGTTTGCTTGACGAGGTATATGTGGTGTTTGACGATACACTTAAGGCAAAGTGTGAATTGGGAAATGAATGTAAGCTAATTCAATGCAGATACTATAGTCCGCTTGTTAATGATACTTACAAGTATACGCTAACAGAATCTGACTTCGCTTATTTTTTGAGTAATCTGTAAGATAATGTTTAGTCCTTAGCCCTGGCTGCACAAGTCAGGGCTTTACTATTGTAATTGTCGGTTCGAACTTAAAGCTGTTGATTCGGTTCCGCCATCCTTTGAGGAACACCTTTTGTGAAGTGTTCTTTTCTACCAGTTGGTCTATAAAGAAGAGCCGGGTGTCCTTAATCATATCGAAAAGGAGCTGCTGGTTGGGAAACTGGTTGATGGCCGCCAGTGTTACAGGTCCGCAAATGCCGTCGGCAGGAACCGACAACACGTGTTTTTGGATGTAGCGTATGGCAGTTACCGGACCGCTTCCCCAGGCAAAGTCGACCAGAATGTTGGCAATACTTTGGTTGTGGATAAGGTCGGCCTTCCATTTTTTCCAGTACAGGTCTATGAAAATGTCGGCCCATTCTTCTTGCGTAATATTCCGTAGTTCGTCTATCGAGGGTTGCGGCTGCTTTTTGCGTGATCGCCAGCCACAGAAGGTTTTGTAGGTAATGCCGCACATGGTTGCCCCGCCCCTATCGGCCGGATGGTTGCTCCATCCGCCTTCAAGTTGTTGCAACATTGGGATGAACAGTTTAGGATTTGCCATGTCTTATTCAATTACAGATGTTTCTACAAAAATAACAAACACCATAGACAGATGATGGTGAAGATTGAACGTTTTAGCATTATGAGGTAAATATAGGAAAATAAATAGAAAAAGTCCCGCAGTTTTTAATTCGGAGGTGCAGAACCCTCGCGACGATTCAAATTATTTTCTACATTTGTAGCAGAACTAAGCTATTCGTATCATGAGAAAAACACTCTTACTACTAACTACATTGTTGTCGATGTCATTTTCCATGACGTTATCGGCACAGAAAAGCATTTATATCCCCAAGGAATGGCAGAACAGGAAGGACACCCTTATCTACAGCGAGAACGACCCTGGCAACCAGTACACTTGGTCGAAATCGCGCTCGAAAGAGAGTGAGAACTTTATTGTCTTTTGGGATAAGGACTATGGCAATACCAATCCAACAAATGCGTCGTGGACCTATAGTGTAGACATTGACGATTTGTTGGAGAAGTGCGAGGGTTTCTATGCTATGAATGTTGGCAAACTGGCATTTTGCGACGAAAGCCAGTCGAACGTGTCGAAGTATAAGTTGCTGATTCTGCTTAACCATACTACCGAATGGGTGTGTTATGGAGGCGGATACGACGACGTTATCGGAGCCTTGTGGCTGAGTCCGAGTACCAGCAAACCGGTTGGTTTTGCGGTAGGACACGAGGTGGGGCACTCTTTCCAGTACCAGGTCTATGCTGATCTTAAAGGCTATTCGGGTTTCCGTACGGCCATCGGCTCTGGTTCTACCTTCTGGGAACAGACCGCACAGTGGCAGTCGAGCCAGTCGTTTCCCGACCAGAAGTGGAACGAAAGTTGGAGCCTTTTCAAAAACACCCACAACTATGCCATGACGCACGAGTGGCACCGCTACCAGTCGTACTGGTGGCACTATTACCTTGCCGAAACATACGGTATTGACGCAATTGGCAAATTGTGGCGGTATAACCCGGGGTTTGGCGCTGACCCGAACGAGAGCTTTATGAAGATGAACGGTATGAATGCCGCTGACCTGTATATGGAGTATTTTCAGTATGCAATGAAAATGGCGACGATGGATATCGACAACGTACGCGACGAGGCCGGCAGCTACATTTCGACCCTCCGTTACGACTATGTGGCCCTTGGTGGTGCAAAATACCAAGTCACTTATAGCAGTTGCCCGCAGAGCACAGGCTTCAATATTATCCGGCTGAACGTTCCTAAGGCGGGAACCGAAATCTCGACCGATTTTACCTCTCTTGCCAACGGTGCGCCTCTTGCCAACGGCGATGCGGCCCAGTATTTCAATGGTGAGAAATTCACAGCTGCCAATGTTTCTACTTACAACAAGTCGTCTAATTATTCCAACAGGGGCTTCCACCTGGGTTATGTGGCCCTTATGAAAGACGGGTCGAGGCGTTACCTTTACGAAGACGGGGTGTATTGTGCGGGTGTCGATGCCAGCAAAGAGGCGAGTTGCGTGGTGGGCTGTGTGGTGCCAGAGGGGGTAGACAAACTTTTCTTGGTGGTATCTCCTGCTCCGTCGGAATATATACAGCACAAGTGGGACGAGATTATCACAAACGACGACCAGTGGCCGTATACTGTCGAATTCAGGGGAACCAACCTGTTTGGTGCCGCCGAAATTTCAGATACTATTCCGATGAGCGATGTCGAGATTGCGTACGATGTTTATTTCCCTGCTTCGGCCAGTGTATATCAGGCTGTCAATATCAATGTCGATGGCACGGCCGCCTCTATGCTTGGTACGGCCTTGCAACTGAAGACATCGGCCCTTGGCAGCGTGCTCAGAACGTGGAAGAGTGAAGGCCCATCAGACGGGCAGGCTATGTTCTATGCGGTTAATTCCGACGGCTCTATCGTCAACATGGCATCTTCTGCAAACGGATATGGACATTGGTTCTCAGAATCGGGGAACCGGTGCGATTATGCGTCGGGATATGTGTTCAGTGAGTTCGATGCCGGCAACCTGTCTTTCTCGTTAGGCCAATATCCGGGCAAACTGTCCAACGGTTCAAACTATACAATTCGTCAGGCCATTGTCTACAAGAAGAATGGCCAGACAGCTATTGCCAAATTTGTGTTCAATATCCACATCACAGCGTCGAAAACGGGCTACGTGTTGCGGGATGGTGGAACGACAGGCACAGAGGCTGTCAGCCAAGACGTTGCCTATCCGGTAGCCTACTACACGGTGTCGGGCATCCGTATACCATCGTTGCAGCGGGGCGTCAACCTCGTTAAAATGAGTGACGGTAGTGTCAGGAAACTGGTGTTGAAACAATAGGGGGCCAAGTCGGCTTGCTTATAAAGAGGGCACGGGGAAATGGAAACTCCACTTCCCCGTGCCCTGTGTGTTTAGGTGCTTTTGCCAGTTGGCTCTTTACCGTCCGCAAAGCACAAGCAAGATGTTCACGTCGCTTGGCGAAACACCCGGAATACGGCTGGCCTGGCCAATGGTTTCAGGGTCGATGCGGGCCAGTTTCTGCCGGGCTTCGGTGCTCAGCGAATTGATGGTCGAGTAGTCGAATTTGCCCTTAATCTTGATGTTTTCCAAGCGGTGCAGTTTGTCGGCAACCAGTGTCTCGCGTTCAATGTAGCCGCTGTATTTAATCTGTATTTCTGCCGCCTCAATAATTTCATCGCGGCGGTCGGCTATCTGGTCGAGTTTGTCCTTTAGTGCCGGAATGGCCTCAGCAAGCAACAAGATGTTCAGTTGTGGACGTGCCACCAGGTCAACCAGTTTGCACCCCTCGGTCAGGGCGGTAGTGCCGCATTTCTCGAGGTAGCTGTTGATGTATTTTGCTTGGATGGAATAACCTTTAATGAATCCGACCAGGTTGGCAATAGCCTCCTTCTTGCGGTTGTAGAGTTCCATACGCTCCTTTGTTGCCAAACCAATAGCGTAGCTCTTTGCAGTCAGGCGGGCGTCGGCATCGTCTTGGCGGAGCAGAATACGGTATTCGGCACGCGAGGTGAACATTCGGTAAGGTTCGTCAACACCTTTGGTAACCAAGTCGTCGATCAGTACGCCGATGTACGATTCGTCGCGGCCCAGTACCAGAGGTTCGGCTTTGGCGCAGTACTGGTGGGCGTTGATGCCGGCCACAATACCCTGTCCGGCCGCCTCTTCGTAACCGGTAGTGCCGTTTACCTGTCCGGCAAGGAACAGGCCTGGCACAACCTTGCTTTCGAGCGAGTGTTTCAGTTGTGTCGGGTCGAAGAAGTCGTATTCGATGGCGTAGCCGGGGCGGTAGAGCTGCACATGTTCCAAACCTACAATGGTTTGCAGGGCGGCAATCTGGATGTCCATAGGCAGGCTCGACGAGAATCCGTTGATGTAGTATTCTTGTGTGGTCTCGCCTTCTGGCTCTATAAAGATAGGGTGGTGGTCCTTATCGGCAAAAGTAACAATCTTGGTCTCGATACTTGGACAGTAGCGCGGACCAATGCTCTTGATTTGGCCGTTATAAAGCGGAGACTCTGGCAACCCTTTGCGGAGTATCTCGTGCGTCTCGGGGTTGGTCTGTGTAATGAAGCATGGGCGCTGTTTCAGCGGACGTGGCTGGAAGTCGAGGTACGAGAACTTGTGGAAGTCGGTTTCGCCATACTGCTCCTGCATACGGTCGAAGTCGATGGTGCGGCCGTCGAGTCGGGCCGGTGTACCGGTCTTCATACGGTCGGTCGTAATGCCCAGTCCCTTCAACTGTTCGGTCAGTCCGAAAGCGGCGGGTTCGCTGATGCGGCCCCCCTGTATCTGGGTGCGTCCGCAATGGATGAGTCCCGACAGGAAGGTGCCCGCCGTAATGACCACGGCAGCAGCCTTAAAGGTAGCGCCCATGGCGGTGGTTACGCCAGCCACTTTGCCGTCTTCGATAACAAGGTTGGTCACAGTGTCTTGCCAGATGCTCAGGTTTTCGGTGTTCTCCAACACCTCGCGCCACTTCTCCGAGAATTTCTGCCGGTCGCTCTGCGCACGCGGACTCCACATGGCCGGACCCTTAGAACGGTTCAGCAAACGGAACTGGATGGCCGTCAGGTCGGTCACAATTCCACACATGCCGCCTAAGGCGTCTACCTCGCGCACAATTTGACCTTTGGCAATACCGCCAACGGCAGGGTTGCAGCTCATTTGCGCAATTTTGTGCATATCGATGGTGACGAGCAGAGTTTTAGAACCAAGATGGGCCGATGCGGCGGCGGCCTCGCAGCCAGCATGACCGGCACCTACCACTATGACGTCGAAATTGAAATCCATTCTGTTTTAATATATACTTCTGCAAAGGTACTGAAAAAAATGCTACATTTGCGGAAAATGATTATCACATGGGAGTTGCTAGTGTCATTGGTGCTATTGGCGGATTGTTTATCGGGGGACCGATAGGCGGTCTTATCGGTTATTGCCTTGGTAAAATGTTTGAGGGTAATGAAACCCTGAAATTGGAAAATATATTTTCAACATCGAAAGAAAAAGAACGCTTTTCTTTCCAAATTTCCCTATTGACCCTTATGGCTGCTGTTATGCAGGCAAACGGACAGGCAAAACGAAGTGAGCTCGATTTTGTCAAGGACTATATAAAGAAGGCATTCCCAACCGAAGATGACCAAAAATACGCCCTTCAACTGCTGAAGGAATTGTTGGAGCAGAACATCGATGTTGAAGGGGTGGCCAGGCAGGTGGCAAAACAGATGAACATCTACCACAAACGGGAGTTGATCTACTTCTTGCTGGGCATAGGTTATGCCGATGGTATGTTGCAACGCTCAGAAGATTCCGTCATCCTTAAAATCTCCGTCTTGTTGGGTATCTCACACTCTGATTATAACTCGATTAAGACTTCCTACTTCGCTGGTGAGAATAATGGTGGTTCGTTTTACGGAAATAGCTATTCGCAAAAAACTGCAGGAGGCTCCTATCAAAAGACGGGCGGCTCTTCTTATAGTGGTTCTTCGTCTGGTTCAAAGAGTGGCGGGTCGGGCTCCGGCAGCCGTGCACGGCGTTCCATTAACATGTCGCTTTCGACGGCCTATAGTTTGTTGGGTCTGACAAGCACGGCCACGAATGAGGAGGTGGTGAAGGCCTACCGCAGCATGTGCAAGAAGTTCCACCCCGACCGTGTCGCCACATTAGGCGAGTCTGTGGTTAAAGAAGCCGAGGAACACATGATGAAGATAAACCAGGCGTACGATTTGATAAAGAGTGAACGGAATATGTAGGGTGCATGTCTGGCCCTGAACTTGTTTGCGGCTGTTAGCCTAGCAACGAAATGACCCCTAGACTGATGAGCGCTAAAATGGTGTAGCGACCGCCTTTACCCAATATGATGAAAATGGTGCTTTTCTTGAGGTCGCAGTGCAGCAATCCTAATGAAATTACAATAAGTTGGCCGAATGCCGGCAGGAAGGAAACCAAACCCAATGGGGGGCCCCATTTTTGCGCTTTCTTTACGAACTGCCTCAGTTTGTTGGGCGCGATACGTCCATAGGTACAAAGCCAGCGTAGTTTCCCCAGCGTCCCCATCCAGTAGAGGGTGAGGGCCCCCAGCGTGTTGCCGACGGTGGCTATGCCGATGCACAGAAAGGGATTCAGTCCGTTGGTATTGATGCAGAAGAGGAAAACTATCTCGCTAGGAAACGGTACGATGGTCGCAGCCAGAAATGTGGCCAGAAACAGGCCGATATATCCCCACGACTCTAACAAACCAGACAATTGCGCGTAGAAGTCTTGTAGTTGGGCTAATAGGTCGAGCAATACCATTTCCGGGAAGTATTATGCGAATAAGACATGTATGCTATAGGCGATAATGGCCACAACCAGCACCCTGAAACTCCATAAACTGATTTTGCTTTCTGCTACCGTGGTGCTGAACACACGGCCGATGATGATGCTTGCCAGAAAGATGAGTGTGTTGAGCAGGTTGTTGAAGCCTGACCTCGAAAACAGCATCATGGCAATGGTAAATAACAGCATCTGCACAAAGAACGAGAACATTCTGCGCTGTTTTAGCACTTCTTTCTGGTAGGTTAGCCAGACATAGATGAGCGAGCCAACCAGCATTATTCCTACGACCGCCGCAAACGCTATTTCGTTACTCTCCATTTTGGGAATCCACAGTTGCAGGTGGGTGGTTGGGTTGAGGTAGTTCTTGAAGATGTTCGACTGCCCCGTGAGCCACAAGCCGATGCTGCCGTAGAAGAGGGGCAGGAAGGCCCCGGTAAGGGTCGACAACAGGGTTCGCAGACTGAGGATGTTGATGTTGTAGTAGAAATAGAAGAACACCAGCAGGTAGAGCAGGCAGAACGGGTAGACCATTGCCGCCAGACCCAGCATAAGGCCGATGTTGAAGGTGTGTATCTGCGAGTTGTTGCTACTGAGGGCCAGTGCCGAGGCGATGCACGCAAACAGCAACAGGGCCACTACCGAACCAGAGGTCAGGTAGTGCGGTTGCAGCAGCAAACCGGTTAGCAGTACGCAAAGGGCTGAGGGCAGAATGGTTCTGACCTTGATGAACGAATACGCCTCGTTCAGCCGTAAAATGGTAAATGATACCAGAAGCGCTACTACCAGGTCGATGGCACGGCTGATGAGCGGGTTAAGCGACAGCCACTCCGATACATAGTTGAAGGCGTATGACTCCGAACCGAGTGCAACCTCGTTTCCGCTATGGAAAAAATCGCCCCACAGCACTATCGCCACAATAAAGATTAGAATGTTGCTGATAGCGCCGGGCCTGATGATGTCGTACCACTGTGTGCGTGTCATATCGCCAGATGTTTATTAAGGGTTAGAGGTCGAAACCGATGTCGCGACGGAAGTACTTCTTATCGTAGTCGATGACTTGTGCGTTTTTGAACGACTGGGCCAAAGCTTCGGCTTTGGTGTTGCCGTAGCTAGAAATGGCTATTACACGGCCGCCGCTGGTCACCAACTCGCCCTTATCGTTAATGGCAGTGCCGGCGTGGAAGAGGATGCTGTCTTGCACTTTGTCGAGCCCTGTCATCACCTTGCCCTTCTCGTAGTCTTCTGGGTAGCCGCCCGATACCAGCATGACGGTAACAGCGGTGCGTGGGTCTACCTCGAGGGTGCGTTTGCCGAGGTCGTGGTTGGCTACGCCTTCAAACAGGTCGACCAGGTCGCTCTTGATGCGGAGCATAACGGCCTCCGTCTCAGGGTCGCCCATACGTACGTTGTATTCGATGACCATTGGTTCGTTCTTCACGTTGATAAGGCCTAAGAAGATGAAGCCCTTGTAATCGATACCCTCTTCCTTCAAACCGTTGATGGTAGGAATGACGATGCGTTCTTCCACCTTCTTCATGAAGGTGTCGTCGGCAAACGGAACCGGAGAAACCGAACCCATACCGCCGGTGTTGAGGCCCTTGTCGCCTTCGCCAATACGCTTGTAGTCTTTTGCTACAGGCAGAATCTTATAGTTGTCGCCGTCGGTGAGGACGAAGACCGAACATTCAATACCAGAAAGGAACTCTTCGATAACAACGGTAGCGCTGGCGTTGCCGAACATGCCGTCGAACATCTCCTTCAACTCTTTCTTGGCGGTAGCCAAGTCGGGAATAATGAGCACACCCTTACCGGCAGCCAGACCGTCGGCCTTGAGCACGTAAGGCGCTTCGAGGGTTTCGAGGAACTTGCAGGCCTCGTCGTAGGTTTCGCCGGTGAAACTCTGGTAGCGTGCAGTTGGAATGTTGTGGCGCATCATAAAGGCTTTAGCGAAGTCCTTGCTGCCTTCCAACTGGGCACCAGTCTTGCTTGGACCAATAACAGCCACGTTCTTCAAAGCAGCGTCGGCCTGGAAGAAGTCTGCAATGCCTTCAACAAGCGGCACTTCAGGGCCAACCACCACCATAGAGATGCCGTTAGCCTTAACGAACTCGCCGATAGCCTTGAAGTCGGTCACCTTGATGTTGACGTTTTCGCCAACAGAACCGGTACCACCATTACCAGGAGCAATGAAGAGTTTCTCAACTTTCTTACTTTGGGCAATTTTCCATGCCATTGCGTGTTCGCGGCCACCTGAGCCAAGCAATAAGAGTTTCATATTTAAATTATTTATTTGTTTTCTGTTAAAAAAGGGCACAACACCCCCTATTTTGCAAAGTTACAAAATGAACGGTCAAAACCTTCCCATTTGGTTGGAAAAAATAGTTTTCAAAGAAGGTGAAGAGTGTTTGGAAGAAGCAAGTGTCAGTTTCCATTCAGTTCACGGAATAGCCAATTTCCCAAAATCGGTACCGAAAATTGGTGAAAATCTCCCAAAATCGGCACCGAAAATCCATAATCAGATGGCATATAGGCAGGAGTTGTTGGAACTATCATCGATGTGATTATAGCGTTTTGTTACGAGTGAAAGGGAAGAGCCGGTCTGCAATTTCAATAACGGCGTTAATAAGCCTATGACGGGATGGAACAGTGGTATGTAAACATAAATTTGATAAACTGTGACGCCCTGACTTGTGAAAGCCGGGGCGTTTATTTTTTGCTTGCATTTTGTAGCCAGATACGGAATGCTATACACACCTGTTTTTGAGCCATGGAATGCTCATGCTTTAACTCGATTGGAAGAAAAATGCTTGTGCAACAAAATTTATTAGGATTTTAAAGGTTGTGAGACGGAAAATGCAGAAAATTAGCGGTTTCATCGCATTTTTTTGACGAAAAATTTGGTCATTTTTCTTTTTTTTTTATTGATTTGGATTGCAGTTTATCATAGAGACATCAAAAAACTACAATTACTATTTAGAGGTTTGTTGGACTATGGGTGGCTGAAAATTTGTTTATTCAACTCGACTAACATATTTAGTTAAAAATTCAAATCAATAAAATACATAGAATAAAAAATATGGGACTTTTGGGAGTAATATTACGTGTAGTTGGAGGACCATTTGGAGCTGCTGCTGTTGGTGCTGTTGATGCTGTATTGGATTACATAACAGCAGATCTTGTTATTGGTAAATCAATTTGTGTTTTAGGAATGCAGGAATCTGGTAAAACACAGCTTTATGCAACAATGAAAGGTGAAAGTTATAGTGAGTACACAGGCTCTAGTTATGACGAGTATGACTCTTTCAGGTTTTCCTTGGGAGGCAGAACAGTTGAGGTTGCGAAAGGAACAGATATAGGCGGGGGACCTGAGTATGTCAAAGCCAATTATGGAAAAATGATTTCAGAGAATGATATAATTTTCTTCGTCTTTGATGTTAATAGATTTCTCAATGATGACCAGTATTTTACAGATACCTGCGCTAGAATGGATTTTTTAAATGAAAGGCTAAAAGATTTTGGGAAAAATCAAAGTTCTCATTATGCTGTATTTGGATCCCATCTAGATGTTTCTGGTTTGAGTCCTGCGGAGGCAGCAACCAAAGTCAGACAAAAATTACAATATAAATCTTATGCATCTCTTGTGCAAAATAATTTTGTCACAATAGATTTAAGAAATGCTTTTGAAGTATTCAAGTTTTTAGGCATGATTATTAGATAGTATGAAAATTTTTTGGACACAAAACCAGAATCCAAATGTACCAAGCACAATAATAGTTGATGGTGTGATGGATTCTTTTAAGGATTTACCTGAACAGAATATGGCAATGACAAAGTTTAATGAGCTTAGGTCATGGGGATGTGATCCCGCTGTTTCAGAAAATAGAGGAGATAATAAGAAGTTTAAGAATTGGTTTTCACTATCGATAAGACAAAATGAAGGCATATTTATTCGATCATGCTTTAAAACAAAAGATGATGCCGGAAGATTGATGCCTTATATGTATTATTCTTCAAGTCCATTGATAGAAGAAGCCATTGAAGACTTGAAAAAGTACTCTTCAATGGTACAAAAAGAGTTGGACATAGAAGAAATTGTTTCGGGTTATGATGAGATTTTGAAATATCCTAAAAAAAAAATGATGAGCAGAGGTCTTCTGATAATCATAGGTTTAATCGCATCCTGTCTTCTCTACCTTTTAGGAGGAAATAAACATTCCTCCAATTCAAATTCTAATCAAGAGGTAAAAGACACTGTTAGTCACACTAAATAACTATCTTTATGAAAGAACTTACTGGCGAAGTTGTTTTAATTGCAGACGATGAAAGAAGCCGAAATTATATGTGGTTTGATAATTCAGAGAAACTTAGTTCCAATTTACAAATAGTACCTGTCTCTGAAGCAAGAAATTATCAGAACCAATTGTGTTTAACATCACAACCTGAATCCGGAATGATGTTAATTAGGCATCCATACGAAAGCAGATACATCAGTGCTAATAATTATCAAGATGAAATTATTAAGCATAAGATGAGAGCCATAAGAAAGGTTTCTCAATGCTTGGGCGCAAAAAAAGTTGAATATAGTTGGCTATTTAATCAAGAAGGAACAAGAGAATTTGACGCAGAAGGAAACTTGAAGATAAAAGTCGTAAATATTGAAGGTTCATATAAAGAACGTCAAGAAACTAAGTGCCGAGATTCTTATAAACGCTTTGATACCTTTGAAGGCGTTTATAGTGAAGCAGATTGGAATGAAGCAAGAAAAGTTGCTTCAGAGATGGGGTTAGACAGAGATCCCGATATAGTTGACTTGATAGAATCAAGAAAACCAGGATTAGCTAACAAACAGACATCTTATAGGGTTGAAATCAATAGCACAAGAGAGACCAATGAAAGGATGGATATTGCCTTTAGTGTTACTATACTAAAAGGTGTCTTTAAATTAGGTGGTGGTGTGCATGAAGTAATAACTTCTAGTCAGGAAATTTCATTAATATGTGATGTTCAATTTTGAAAAATAGTCACTTTGACCACCGGCGTTAGCCGGTCGCACCGATAGGCAGACCACTTTACAGTGGTCTGTTTTTTTGCAATAACCCAAACAGACTAATAACGATTGCGGGCAATTTGTAGAGGAATACGGAATGTGATACACTTCTGTTTTGGAACTAGTACTGATGCGATAAAATCGCATGGTTATTAAAATTCATCAAATAAGTCTTGTCCTCATACATCTTCAAAGCTGGTTCTATATTCTTGGTGTAGACTTTTCGCCAAATGGTGAAATTATTTTTAGCCGTTTAGCAAAATATTTTTTAGCCAAATAGCAAAAAAAAACGCTAATTTTGGAAAAAACATTGTATATGAAGAATTACAGAGCAAGAATAGCCGATGGCGTCTTAAAAAGAAAACTGGCAGGTAAAGGAGCCGTGCTGATAGAAGGTCCTAAATGGTGCGGTAAGACCACTACCGCAGAACAAGTTGCTAAGAGCGTCATTTACCTTTCTGACCCTTTGCAACTCCAACGCTACAAGATAGATGCTGATATGAGTCTTTCTGGATTCTTGGAGGGGGACACCCCTCACTTGATCGACGAATGGCAACTTATTCCTAAAATCTGGGACAGCGTACGTTTCGAGGTTGACCACAGAAAGGATCTCGGACAGTTTATTCTGACGGGGTCTGCTGTGCCTGCCAAGCTTGACGACATCAATCATACAGGTACCGGTAGATTCTCTTGGTTAAGAATGAGACCGATGACGCTTTTTGAATCTGGCGAATCTTCTGGCTGTGTTTCCCTAAAGGACCTTTTTGAGACTGAAGATGCTAAAGTGTCTGGAAATGCGAACCTTGACTTGGAGAGTATTGCTTTCCTTATGTGTAGAGGAGGATGGCCAAGAGCTGTTGATATTGAGGACAAACAAATTGCCATCGACCAATCTTACGACTACGTCGATGCTGTTGCTGAATCTGATCTGACTAGAGTGGATGGTATAAAGAAAAATGCAGACAGGGTAAGAAGGATTCTAAAGTCTTATGCGAGACATCAAGGCGGACAAGCTTCTTTGCCAGTGTTGATGGATGACATTAAGACGAATGAAAACGAATCTATAAGCGATATTACTTTAGGGACATACTTAACCGCACTTCAAAAAATATTCATGGTCGAGGATATGCCAGCTTGGAACCCTAATCTTAGGTCTAAGACTGCTATCAGAACCGCTGACACTAGGTATTTCGTTGATCCTTCTATTGCAACAGCTGCTTTAGGTGTAGGTCCTAACGACCTGCTTCAGGACCTAAATACTATGGGACTGCTTTTTGAAACAATGGCAGTTAGAGACCTTAGGGTATATGCGGAACCTCTGGATGGTAATGTTTTCCATTTTAGGGATAAAAATGGACTTGAATGTGATACTGTCATTCATCTCAGAAACGGGAAATATGCTCTTATCGAAATCAAGCTCGGTGGTGAAAACCTTGTTAATGAGGGTGCAAAGAATCTCATATCTTTGGCAAATAAAATCGATACCGACAGAATGAAATCCCCTTCTTTCTTGATGGTTCTTACCGCTAATGGCTCTTTCCCTTATCGTAGGCAGGATGGTGTTTACGTTGTGCCGATTGGTTGTTTGAAAGACTAAACACACGATTTTCGTGCGTAAACTTGCGGATACTTGACTAGTCCTAAAAATCCGTTACATAGTTAATATGATTATAGGACAAAGTTAATAATTTCTATCACACCGTTGTTGGGCTAGCCCAACAACGGTGTGATTTTTTGTGAGTTTTTATTTCCACCTCGGTCTGTAAGTGCATCTGTTCTGGGGTAAGATAGTGACAAGAATAATGTGGTCGTTTTGTGTTGTATGTGTTTATCGCACCCTTCACAACACGATTCATTTCCCCTAGGGACAAGTCGTACTCTTCACTCGTCACGCTCGATTTGGACGGCCATGCACGCATAAAACCGAATGGTAGGGTATAGACATGAATACTTTGTCAACTCTAAAAAAGTGCATAATTTTGTATCGAATAATAAATTGGGATAAGTATGGGCATATACCTCAATCCGAATGCGGAAGCATTCAAAGAAGATAAGAACACGGACATATACGTAGATAAATCACTCATGTTGACAGAGTTAAACAAACTGCTTGGTTCAAGGGAGAAGTTTGTCTGCATGTCTCGTGCCCGCCGTTTCGGTAAAAGCATGGCTGGTAATATGATTTCCGCTTATTATTCAAAGGGATGCGACACCAAGGAAATGTTCTCGAAGATGAAGATTGGCGATGTGCCCGGCTATGAGGACAACCTGAACAAGTTCAACGTGATTAAGTTGGATATGAACGGTTGGTATAACAACACTCCTGATAGAAAGTTGTTGTTTGATGATCTCAATGAATCGTTGAGAGAGGAATTTGAACAACAATTTTCGAACGTCAGATTCAAGCCGACAGATAATTTGGCGAGATGTATTCTCAGGGTATATGGACAAACAAACCAGAAGTTTGTCATCATCATCGATGAATATGATGTCCTGGTGCGAGAAAAGGTTTCTGATGATTTGTTCCAAAAATATATGGATTTTTTGAATGGACTTTTCAAGGATGCAACCCTTCGTCCCGCCATTGCCTTAGCATATATAACTGGTATTCTGCCAATAGTAAGAGACAAGGTGCAATCTAAGCTCAACGAGTTTACCGAGTATTCCATGGTTGATGCGCAACAATTTGCAGGCCTTATTGGTTTCACCCATGAAGAGGTTGAGGATCTCTGTAACACACATGGCATCGACAAGGAAGAGTGTGCTCGATGGTATGACGGTTATAAACTGTCTGAATCTGTTGGCATCTTCAATCCATTGTCAGTTGTAAATGCAGTAAGAAGAAAAGAATTCGGCAGTTATTGGACAGCTACCAGCTCGTTCGAGGCTTTAAAGAAATACATTATGATGGATTTTGAAGGCATTCGTCAAGACATCATCAGCATGATTTCTGGGGGAAGTGCGCCTGTAAATGTGTTGAAGTTTGAGAACACGTTGGATTCCATCAATAGTAAGGACAATGTCTTCACCTATCTCATCCATCTTGGATACCTTACTTATAACCGAACCGAAAAGACCTGCTATATACCTAACGCAGAAGTCCGAACGGAATGGATAAACTCAATTGAGGACGAACGTGAATACCGTTCAATAATGGCAATCGTTAACGCTTCAAAAAAGCTCCTTGACGACACCATCAATGGTAACGAGGATGCTGTTGCCAATGCTCTTGACGCCGCCCACACCGAGGTGACCAGTAACCTGACTTACAATGACGAGCACTGTTTCCAGAGTGCCATCTGTCTGGCGTATTTCTACGCTAACACACGCTATACGCTGGTGAAGGAACTGCCAACTGGCAAGGGCTATGCAGACCTTGCCTTAATCCCGTTCTTGCCGAATATTCCAGCAATGGTTATTGAACTGAAACATAACAAAAGTTCGGAAAGCGCCTTGCAACAGATAAAGGACAAGAAATATGATGATGCCCTCAAACACTACCGTGGCAATCTGCTCTTTGTAGGCATCAACTACGATGAAAAAACTAAAAAGCATGAGTGCAAGATAGAAAAGCTTGTATTATGAACATTATTTTCATAATTACTTGTTAGACACCACCGGCGTTAGCCGGTCGCACCGATAGGCTCCCTGTTTCCCAACAGAGTGCCTATCTTCGTTATGAAATGAAATGCTTAAATCTTCAATCGAAAATTTCACATTCTTCTACGGACTTCTCTTCCCAATACTCGTCACGTTCGATTTGAACGGGTAGGGTGGTCTGCTTGCCATTGAAGATTATCGGCATATTGAATGCGCCTTTAAGTTCGGACAGCATAAAGTATTCGGGACCGAAATCGTTGTTCAAATCTACGATACCAAAGAAACGGAAGTCGTCGAAATAGATATCCCCTGTCCTGAGCGCAGTTTCACTGCAAAATAAGTAGTGGGTGAGAATGCTTAGACTGACATAAACACCGCTATACATATTGTGTACTTTCTCGGCAGAAATACTTACTTTTGCATTACGAAAAAAAGCATAGAAAATATGAAACCAATCGTCAGCATCATTATGGGTAGCACCAGCGACCTTCCGGTTATGGAGAAAGCTGCCAAGTTCCTCGATGATATGGAAATTCCGTTCGAAATGAACGCTCTTTCTGCTCACCGTACTCCAAGCGAAGTTGAACAGTTTGCCCGCGAAGCCGAAGGCCGTGGCATTAAAGTTATTTTGGCTGCTGCCGGCATGGCTGCCGCCCTTCCTGGCGTTATTGCAGCCAACACCACTATTCCGGTCATCGGTATTCCTATCAAAGGCATGCTCGACGGTCTCGACGCTATGTTGAGCATCATACAGATGCCTCCGGGCATTCCAGTAGCCACTGTGGGTGTAAATGCCGCACAGAACGCTGCTATTATCGCCACCCAGATTCTCGCCCTCAGCGACCCTGAAATCGCCAAGCGCAATGCCGCCTACAAGGCCAGCCTGAAGGATAAGATTGTGAAAGCGAATGCCGATTTGAAGGAAGTGTCTTTCAAGTTCAAAACAAACTGATAGCTAGTTTTTCACCGAATAGCGAGGCGCCCGAAATGCAATTTCCCGCGTCTCGTTTTTTTAATATACAGGCTTATGACCGAACTGTACCTGGGCTTGGGCACCAATCTGGGTGACCGCCACAAAAATTTGGAGAATGCCATCTACCTCTGCCACAAGCTGATTGGCGTGTTCCGTGCCAATTCTAATTTTTACGAGACTGCACCTTGGGGCTTCAGCAGCGAGAACAAGTTCTTGAACTGTGTTATTGTGCTCGACACCAAGTATCCGGCCGATTTGTGTTTGAAGATGGCTAACGCCATTGAACGCGAGATGGGCCGTGTGCGTACAGGTGAGCCGGGCTACCACGACCGTGTGATTGACATCGACATCTTGCAATATGGCGACGAGGTCATCGACACCCCCGACTTGAAAGTGCCGCACCCGCTGATGTTACAACGCGACTTCGTACTCCGCCCTATGGCCGAGATTGCCCCTAACCTGTTGCACCCTGTGGCCGGCAAATGTTACCGCGACCTTTATGCCGACTTCCTGAAAGCGCAGGAAGAGGCGATGAAAAAGGCGATGGGTGGAAATGCTGACAAGGTTTGCTAAACTGATACGTCTTTTGTTTTTTCGCCAACCTTTTTGGACGGGTTGGCGGCCCTTATAGGGTTTTCGTAACAAAATAAACCTTAATTTGTTTTCTATGGCAGCAAATAAGCATGCGAGTATATCCCTCTACCGATAGGGGGGATTTTCCCTTAAGCTAACCTAATACTTTTGAGGCTAGGGCTTTCTGTATCGCCTTTATGTTCGTATTTCTGGAAAATTCTTTCTTGACGTGTCCTCCTCCTTTTATCCAGATGTCGAGTTCACAGTCTCCATCGAAGCTGCCGGCTGTTTCTACCGAGAAGTATGAGATGTTAGAGTATGGAATGCTGAGGTATTCGCGCTTCGAACCCGTGACGCCCTGCACGTCGAGTAAGATAAGCCGTTTGTCGGTAAACACCCATTTGTCTCTCATAATCTTATATGCCAGCTCCATTTTTTCGTCGGGCAAAATAATATCGGCAAACTCTTTTTCTAGTTCTTTCAAGTCTATTGCATCGGCATTGCCGAAAAGTTGGTTGAGTAATCCCATATGGCGATTTTTTATTAGTTGATTGTCTGAATTTAATTCAAAACTTATTTAAGTGACATCAAAACAATCTCCCTAAATATATTAGATATTGATTGTTAAAGTATTGAATAGTTATCCGATGATATCTCTCTGATTTTCAGAACTAAGTTATAGAAAAGTTTTTATATGAACAAGAGCGAGAGTCAAACGATGGACTAAATATAGAATGTCTTAAATGCCATTTCTCAAAATGGCTGGAAATGGCTTAAATACTAAGCGAACGGAATATGTTCGCTTATATAGTATTGTATTCGCAAAATAAGCCGAAAACCTTGTTTGGACTAGACTTTGAATTGCTGAAAAAGGTGTAGCCAGAGGCCTGAAAAGTGGCTGTTGAGGTACTGAAACAATGGGTTGAAGGCCGAAGAAGATGTGCTTATGCAAGGGGTGTTCTACTATAATACAAACGCCGCCCGACATACCAAATGTCAGGCGGCGTTGTTCTCTTTATTAGAGTGAAATACTACTTTTTGCGTTTGTTTTCGTTCATACAGCTGTTAACCGATTTCATAGAAGGGTCGCGTAAAACGCAGCGGATAAGGCTGCCCGACTCGGTCAACGAGTTCCAGCCGTTAGCGGCTGCATCTTTCTGCAGTGCGCTTGCACTTTCGCCCTTGTCGGCAAAACTCCAGTTACACCAGCTCAGGTTGTGCTTGCTGGCCCAAGTGAGCCAGTCGATAGTGGCATCCTTGAAGAAACCATTGTCGCCGCTGGCGTCGCTGGTGCCGAACTCGGTAATGAAGATTGGGGTTTTGTATGGAGCCTGCATTGCACGGTCGCCACGTTGGCGGAACGATTTGCCATGCGAGCCGGCGTAGAAGTGCAGGGTGTACATCACATCGGAATCTTCTATCTGTGCGAGTGCCGCAATGTCGATATCCTGACTCCAAACCGGAGTTCCTACCAGCACAACAGAGTTGTTGTCGTTTACTCGGATGGCTTCAATAATCTTGCGGCCATATTCGCGTACACGTGGCCAACTGACGTCGCCACCGTTTGGTTCGTTACATATCTCGTAGAGCACGTGTGCATCTTTAGCATGCTTTTTCGACATATAGTTCCAGAATTGCAAGGCCTTGCTGTAGTTCTCTTCGGCGAGCGGATCACCTGGGGTGAGGATGTGCCAGTCGATGATGCAGTAGATACCCTTCTTTGCACAAAGGTTCGATACACTGTCGATGTAGGTGTTCCATTCGGCATCGCTCTTCACAGCGCCTGTCGCATAACCGCTTTCCTGTACGTACATGGCGATACGGAGCACATTGATGTTCCAGTTGTCGACCAGCGTTGAAATGGCGTTAGGGTCGGTATAGATGTTGGTGAACCACTGAACGCCGTGGGTGCTCATACCACGCAACTGGACAGGTTTGTCGTTCATGTCGCAGAGTTGGCTGTTTTTAACCTTCAACTTACCATAGGTGGCAACGGCCGAACCCTTCGGATAACGGCTGAGGTCGTAGGCCTGCCTTTCTTTCTCGACAGGGGCGCTACTCCTGTAGAAGTAGGTCTTGTTTTTGGCACCATAGATGTTGTCGTTTTCAATCTTGGTCTCCATAATCACATTACCGTCTTTGTTGTAGGTGTAGTCGGTGTACGACTTGCCAATGACACGGCGTATAACCTGGTTATCGGCGTTGTAGTGGAGGCTCTCTTTCAGGGTGTCGATTCTTTCACCTTTTTTAGTATAGGTGGTGATAGAGGTAATCTGGTTATTGCTGTTGTAGGTGTACTCCTTCTGAACCAGATAGGTCTTCTTGCCGTTTTTCACTTCGGCAATCGAAACGAGTTCGTCGTTGCTGTTGTACTCGTATTCCTTCTGGCTGTCGGCAGTGCTGATTGACTTGATGTTACCTTTGCTGTTGAAGACGGTAACACTATTTTCGCCACCATCGGTCGAAGTGCAGGTCTCGGTGAGGATACCTTTCTTCTTCTTATAGGTAATATTGGTGTGCTGGGTATATTTGCCGTCAATCGAAACGTTCTGCATTTCGGTCAACTGGTTGTTTTTATTGTAGTTGTAAGTATATATGTGCGATGGAGAGTTGCCATCGTTCGAGGTAGTCTCTTTCAACGAGAAAGAACCGTCGGCATTGTAGGTCACCTGTACCTTGTCGACCTTAATACTGTTACCGTTGAAACCTTCAATATCGGTAAGCCGGCCGTTCTCGTCATACTTATAGAAAGCCATACTGTCGACCCAGCCTCCCCACTCTCCCATAGTGCGGATGCTGTCTAGTCTGGCCCCCTGTAGAGATTTCAGCGCTTTATAGATATTGAAACGGCCTTCCATTGGCTGTCTGATGGCTTGTGTATTGAGCGCACACATGCTTATTAGCGGTAGTAGTAAAAGTTTCTTCATGTTGTAATTTTTTATTTCAAATTGTCTTTCTTTGAAGTTTTTTGTGCAATATAGCGCTTTTTTTTGATTCAAATCAAGAAAATTTGTATGATATAAAACATACTTTTGGTGATTTACGGTGGGTTATAAGGCGTGTTTTAACTTCTTATGACCCTTAATTGGTGTCTAATTTGCTGTTTTTTAGTTCAATAATTTTTGATGTTGAATACTACAACTTATTTTTATAGTAGTGTTAAATAAATTAGTACTTTTTTGTTTCAGGCAATAAATTATGAATTACTACCTTCTCAACAATTTGTTATAGATGAATTACAATCTGGCACTACTCAAATGTAGTATAAATATCCGATTATAAAAAATCCATCGGCATAAATTTTCGGTCATTTGTAAAAATTTGTCTTGGTTAAGTAATTTTTAGGGTGTGGAGACAAATTGTGCTGGTGTCTGCTTGCTTTACCGTCGTTTTATTAGGTCGGTCTGCTGTATAGTTTTTCCACTATTTTATGGTGTAGTCAGTTCCAATAATGTGAACCGACACTTCTTTAGCTCATTGTAGAGAATGTAGACCGAAACCCTATTCTTTAATATTATATACTATTATGTATTGTGGCTGACGCAGTAGCATCCGTGTCAGGTTTCCCAGCTTTGGGTGCTAACTATATGGACAATAAAAAAGCGACTTGATCACCAAGTCGCTTTTTTCAACACACACAAGGTTTAAGTTTAAATTGTAGTTCTGTTGTTTCTAAGTTTGCTTTTGATGTAACAAAGATAGGGTGGCTTTTTGAGTTTCACTTCCTATTTCTGTTTCGAATAGTGGTGAATTTTGTATCAAAATCGTGGCATATTAAGCACGGTTTATGTGACAAAAGTCGATATTTTACTCTTACCTTGAGCGTGTAAGTTGTTGGTTTACTACTTGTTTTAATTTTTGTCTTGTACCCAGTTGCGCCAATTGGTGTAGGGTGTTGTGTAAGGAAAAAATCAACCCTTTTACAATTGGATAAACTGAAAATAATATTAGTTGCCAGTGGCTATTTTGTAACAACCGTCTTCCGTCCGTTAACCACGTATATGCCGGCAGGAAGGTGTTTGGTTAGCCTCATTCCCGCCTGTATGTAGAACAAGTCGGTCAGTTGTCCGGCTGTGTTGTAGATGCCAATCCAGCTACCTTGGTCGCCCGTTTCAACAGTTATGGAGTTTTCGCCACCCCAGACGTTTATAGCCGGCTGGTTGTTGGCGGTTGTGTGGTGGCCGGTGTAGTCAATGCCGGCCAAATCCATCACCTCGTGCCTTGTCAGAATCAGCCAGCGTTGCGAGGTGGCCGAGTTCCGGTGGTCGAAGTTAGTGGCTGTGGCGGTGCTGTTGTTGGCGGCTGTAAGGGCCGACGGCTTGTTGGTGCCGTTGTTGAACACCATCCAGTACGATTTCAGGTTGAATTTGCCGAAGGTGGTGTTCTCGCGCGAACCCAGCAACTGCATACCGTAGTTGTCGGTGGAGTTGAGCGATGCCTGGTTGCCAGTGTTAGCCAGCGACTTGCCTGTTTGTGTATTTACAAAACTGTACAGTTGGGTGTTGGGGTCGAAGAAGATTTGCCAGGTGTAGGAAGGGTCGGCCAGAGCCGCTTCCCAGCTGTTGCTCCCAATTGCCACTCCGTTACCGTTTGCTTTCAGCATCGGTATCTGGTTGCCGTTGGTGCTGTTGGCCGGTACTATGTAGTAGGTGTTGTCGTCTTCTTGTGTGAAGGTGTAGGCAGGGGTGGCGAAAGCACCGTAAACAGGGGGTAGGAAGTCTTCGCCCAAGGCCTGTGTAATGAGGGCGTTGGCATAGTAGAGAATGCGGGTGCCGTCGTCTTCGTGCGCACCGTTAATGCCATACGGCCAGAAGTGCGTTTTGTCGCCTTTCAGGTGTGCGTTTTCGTCGTTTTCGAGGAAGTTCAGCACTTGGTCGGTGCGCTCGCCCAACCATATTCCGGTTGTAGTACCTTGGCGGTAGATATCGGAGTTGTACCAGTGGTCGGTTGTACCCACACCCACGGCATGGGCCATCTCGTGCTGAATGGTTCCTGTGCGCTGGTAGCTGCTGTTAGGGCCTACGCGCATAGAGCCTCCGTAGCTGCAGTCGGCTGTTTCGGTGCTGGCACCGTACGAAACAGAGAGGTGCACGCCGTTAATGCTGGTAATGCTGTTCCAAATGTCGACGGCGTCGGCTATGGCTGCGTTTATGCGGGCATCTTCCTCATCAGAACCTCCGTTGTTGTAGGTCCAGGTGATGCCTCCCATAGGCAGGGTGCAGATTTTCACGCATTCGCCGTAACCCACGGTGTAGTTCTCGCTAATGGCGTATGCCCTCACGTAGTAGAAAGTGGCGGGTTGCAGTCCTTCGAGCACGTAAATGTCACCATTGTTGCTGTACGAGAGGGTAGAGCGCTGGTCGGTTACCGTAGGGTTGTAGTGGGTAGCCCAGCAGAAACCTTTTTCAAGGTATTTGCCGTTACCGAACGATGCGCGCCCGAACGCCATGGTTGCTCCACGCAGTACGCGCGGGTCGGTTGCGACGGTCGGACTTTCGCCGGTGGCGTTGGCTATTCTGAAGGCCAGCATGGCCGACTGCAGGGCGGTAATCGACTTTTCTATCTCCACATGGTCTGGGGTCTCACTCTCCAGACCGTATTTTGCGGCCTGTATGGCAGCATTCAGTTGGCTTTTGCCTTTCGGGTATTGCTCAACGAGCAATTCGGCTTGTTCCACTTCTTCGGCGAGTCTGCCGTATTGGTTGGCCGAGGCTTTCGCCGTCGTAGCGGCCCTTTTCAGTGCGGCGGCAATTGCCGGCAGAGTAGAAGGGTCGGCTTTCTGCATCCACTCTTCAGCTTGGTCGACGGCCGTTTGCAGGTTGGTACGGTCGTCCTTGTTCATCCGTCCGTCCAACAGGTTTTTCGCTTTTCCGATACGTTGTTCCAGTTCGTTTTTATAGTCGTCGGTGCTGGCAGCACTGTACGACAGTCTGAAATTGTCGAGTGTGACCCAGTTGCCCGAGGCATTTTCTCCCACTATGCCTATGGTGAGTTGGTCTTCAATATGTAGGAAGCGGAGGGTGTAGCTTTGGGCTTCCGAAACGGCCAGACTGTCGTTGCCGGCAATAATCCAAACACCGGTTTGTCCGTTTTTTCCGTTTTGGGTGTTTTGTGCGCCAACCGTCAGCTGGTAGACGCCCATTGGCAGTTCGGCTTCCAGTGTCTGGCTCAGACTGACGTCGCCCACGCTGTTTCCGGTACTTACCCATTTTTCGATGTAGGTGTTACCCGATTTCAGGGTGAACGAGTTGTTGGTCTGGCTCTTGAGGTTTGTCGAGGACCAGCCTTTCAGTCCCTCCTCAAAATTCGGATTGACGATGTAGCCCGTCATGTCGACCGGATTGCCCGGTGTGGCGTTGGCCCAGTTGTAAAGAACTATCTGGTGGTTCAGTTTGCTGTCGAGTAGGAAGAGTTCGCTGAAGGAGGCTGTGCCGCCAATGGCTATTTGCGCCTCGTCTATAACTTCTTTGAGGGCTGCGGCTTCATTCCCGTTGCCATTCCCGTAAAGATTCTGGGCCTTGTCGACGGTCTGTTGCAGCAGTTTGCGCTGGTTGTTGGTCAGGGTGCCGTCGTCACCGACTAGAATTAGTCTGACGAAGTCGGTCACCACCTTTGCCGAGTTAGCCGAGCCGCCCGAGGTACCTTTGAAACCGATTTGAATCCGTCCGGCTGTGGTGGCGGAAAGCGAGAAAGACACCTCGTCGAGTGTCCAGCTGTTTAAAGGGAATGCGTTGATGGAAGACAGTGCCGTGCTGCCGTTGTTGGGAATCCAACCCAGCAGGCTGCTTCCTGCAGTGGCGTTGCTGCCGTTGTAGAAAGCCGACTGCAGTTTGTAAGATCCGGCTGGCAGTTGCACGTCTTGGTAGTATTTTAGTGGTTGGTCCCAGCCGGTGCTTAGGGCGAGGCAGCCGCCTTTCGAGCTGTTGTAGCCGCTGGCCGGCACTTTGCCGTTTGTGTTAAAGGTTTTAGCCGTTCCCAGTTCGTAGATGCCGGTAACGGTATAGTCGACTTCAATGTCTTGCGTCCAGCCATAGATGGGAAGAATCTCTTGGCTGACGTTGCCGTTGTCGTTTACGGTATAGTCGAAGTAGGCGGCATTGTCGAAGCCCGCATTGTTCAGATACAGGTCGGTAATGTCGATGTCTGCCCACAAAAGGGTGGGAGAAAGCAGGGCTCCTGCCAGTGTAAGTAGGTATTTTCTCATATTGCTAATTTCAAACACTCTTTAACCTGCGCAAACAGGCTTAATACATTTAAGTGGATAAAATTAACAAATATTCTTCATAATCAGTTAGGTGCGCTGCCGAATTGTTGGCTTTTAGCGTTTCCAGAATGCTGGTGTAAACAAGAAGAGGACGGTAAACAGCTCTAAGCGGCCCAAAAGCATCAGGAAGCTGAATATCCATTTCGCAACAATAGGCAGGTCGTAGAAGTTGCCTGTGTCGTAACTTCCGAAGCCCAGACCAATGTTCGCTATGCCCGATATTGAAACGCCAATAGCGTCGGCTGGTCTGATGCCTATGAACATAAGGATGATGGTTGCAAATATGGCAATGCTTGTAAACAGCAAGATGAAGGCTACCACGCCGTTGGTGGTGTCGGCGCTTATCACTTTATTGTTCAGTTTCAGCGGAATGATGGCGCGCGGATGCAGCAGGCGTTTGAACTCGAGGTAACTGTTCTTTACCACTAGTACTATGCGGACAATTTTAATGCCGCCGGTGGTAGAGCCCGAGCTACCGCCTACGCACATGGCTACCAACAGCAGTATCCAGAGGGCTGGTGTCCAGTTCATAAAGTTGTCGATGGAATGCCCGGTGCCAGTGATGCACGACAGGCTCATAAAGGTAGATTTTCGGATGGTCTCTCCGATGGTCGGACTCGGATTCTGTATAAGGTTGGTCACCGAACAGATGGTTGCCAGTACGATGACGATAATCGACATGTAGCGGAACTCTTCGTCGCGTAGCGCCTGGTGGAATTTGCCGGGTTTGAAGAATAGCGAGACGGAAAAGTTGATGGAGCTGATGAACATACAGCCGATTGCCGCCCAGTGGATGAAGTCCGAGTCCCAGAAGGCCAAACTGTTGTTCTTGGTGGAGAATCCGCCAGTGCTGACGGTGGTAAAGACGTGGCAGAAATTGTCGAAGCTGTCCATACCTCCCATAAAGAAGAATATAAAGGTTACGGCCGATACCACAATGTAGTGGCCCCATAGCATGCAGGCGGTTTGTCGCACGCGCGGACTCATCTTGGTCTTTACCGGACCCGTCGCCTCTGCCACGTAGATGAACATGCCGCCAAAGCCCAATACCAGCGAGAGCACTATGATTCCCATACCGCCCAGCCACTGCGTAAAGCAACGCCAGATGTTCACACTGTGGGGCAGCGATTCCACGTCGCGCATTACGCTGGCTCCGGTAGTGGTGAAGCCAGACATCGACTCGAAGAAGGCGTCGGTAAAGTTGTTGGCTGCTCCGCATAACAGGAATGCGATGCCCGAGAAAACCGAGAACCACACCCAGATGGAGGCCACAATAAGGTAGCCCTCGCGCTTACCCCAGTCGCCATGGTGCTTGCGGAAAGGCAGGGCAAAAAGCAGGCCCGTGCCCGCTGTGATAACGATGCTGTCGACCCAGTCGATAACGTGCGTTTCGCCATAACCAATGGCCACAGACAAAGGAATCAGCATACATACTGATTCTAGTAGTAGGAGTGAGCCAAAGGCGTAGCTTAACAGCTTTATATTGAGTAAGGGTCTCTTGCGTTCCATTTTATTAGTTTGGTCCCAGTTAGTTCCGTTGGCGGAAATGGGTTGAAATTTCTTTGATACTTGCCGACCTGCAGAATACCACGACGCGGTCGTTCGGCTCGATAAGTGTGTTACCGTTGGCTATAAAGCCTTTGCCGTTCGGTTTTATTACGCCACCGATGAAGATGTCGCGCGGCAGCTGCAACTGGCTGATGGTGGCCGAAGTGACTTTAGTGTCGGGCTTCGCAATCAGTTCAAGCACCTCTACATCGACGTGGGTCAGGCATTTCACTCGGTTTACGCTTACGTTGTTGTCGAGTGTGTATTGGTAGATGTAGCTGGCGGCTATCAGCTTTTTGTTGACGATGTAGCCAATGTCGAGCTGTTCGGCCAGCGGTATGTACGACATATTCTCCACCTCGGCAATCGTTTTCTTTATGCCGTGGCGTTTGGCCTCGAGGCATGCCAGAATGTTGCTTTCGGTTTTTGAAGAGAGGGCCACAAAGGCATCCATGTCTTCAATGTCTTCTTCAACCAGCATGTTGGGGTCCGAGGCGTCGCTGTTCACAATCATACGGTTGGTAACCTTGCAGAGTTTGTCGGCCAGCGCTTTGTCTTTTTCCAAAATTTTTGCCGAGACGTTGTTCGGCAGCATGTTGCAGGTTTGCTCGGTAATTTTGCTGGCTCCCATAATGATGAGGTCGCGCACCTTGATGTCTTCCTTGCCCGCTACCTCGCGCACCTGTTCCACATAGTCGCTGGTGGTGATGAAGTAGACGATGTCGCCTTCCAGCACTTGGTCGGAGCCTCGGGGTATGATGGTCTGTGCCACACGGCGTATGGCCACAATACGGTAGTGGTCGCTGTCGGTCAGGTCTTGCAGGCGCTTGTTCAAGATAGGGGCGCCGTTACGCACCTTCATGCCGATAAGGATAAGGGCCCCGTCGCCAAATTCCAGCCATTGGCGCACCCAGCTCCTCTTCAGAGAGGTAAGGATTTCCTCGGCCGCCAGTTTTTCGGGGTAGATAAAGGCGTCGATACCCATCTTCGAGAAGAACTTTTTGCAGTTCTCCTCCAAGTATTCGCCGTTGTCGACACGGGCCACCCGCTTTTTCGCCCCCAAGTTCGAGGCAAGCAGGCAGGCGGTGATGTTCTGGCTTTCGTGCGGGGTTACGGCAATAAAGAGGTCGGCTTCTTCGGTGCCGGCATCTTTCAGGTTTTTAATGGAGGTCGGCGAACCTTCTATCGTCAGCAGGTCGTTGTCGGTCTCCATTTTGTGAAGGTGGTCGCCGTCCTCGTCAATCACGACAATTGAATGGTCGAGTTTGGCCAACATTTCGGCAAGATGGGTTCCTACTTCACCCGCGCCTGCTATTATTATCCTCATTTGTTATTGCTTATTTGGTGTGGAACAAGACAAAGTTTCCTTGCTTGTTTTCAAAAATAGGCATCTGTGTGCCGTTGGTTGCTTTACGTACGGTTTCGCGGATGTAGCGTTCCAGGTTGTCAAGGGTGATGGCTCCGTTTTCGTCGGCAGCCTTGCCCTTCAAGCCCTCAAGCAGGGCCTTTGTGAAGATACCGTTTTCCCATTTCTCGCTCTCGTTGCTCTTCTGGCTTTCGGTGCTGCTGTAGAAGCCGATGATGCCCGGTTCGCTCAGCGCATAGTTCTCCGCTATAGACTTCTGTCCGTAAAGGGCACCGCTGTGGCAGGCGTCCATAAACACCAGTATGCGGCACTTCTTGTCTTTCAGACGGCGGGTCGCACGCTTAATGTCGTCGAAGTTGACGGCGGTAGAGAAGAGATCGTTGCTGTCGGTGTTCACCGAGAGGAAGTAAGTGTCTTCACCCTCTTTCGCACCGTGGCCCGAGAAGAAGAGCATAATGACGTCGCCCTGGTTCACCTTGTTTACCAGCTGGCTGAGGTTGCTCTTTATGTTGCGGTCGGTGGCCTGCGCGTTGGTAATGAGTGTCGCGTTTGCCAAACGGTCGTACTGTTTAAGGTTGAGGCCCTTTATGGTGTTGACAAAGTCTTGTGCGTCCTTGGCGGCGTTCTGCAACTTCAGGTCGGCCTGGTTGTAGTCGCTTACACCCACAGCCAACAGGTGGAGTTGTGGTTTGCTTTCAGAGCCGACATAGCGGAGGGCGATAGAGGCAGGGTCGCTGTTCTGGCCCTTGCCGTCTTTGGCAATCAGCTGAATGCGGCTTACTCCCTGCGAGCTGCGTGGCAGGGTAACGGTAATCTGCTTACCCGTGCGCTGTACGCCCTTGGTGCTCATCAGTTCTCCGTTCACGTAGGCCAGAATCTTAGGGGTTGAGCCGTCGAAGGTCTTTGCCTCGTAGGTAATGTTGACGTTTGGCTGGGTATAGCCTTCGCCGTCTTTCGGAGAAAGGATGGAAATAGTAGGCGCTCTCACGCCGGTACCGCTGTTCGAAGAGCCTCCGTCGGTAATACGGATGGTTGCCCCCTTCTTCAGTGAGTTTTTATGCTTGTTGTCGTCGCTGTTGGCCAGTTCGCTGGCAGGAAACAGCTTGTTTATGCCGGGTACTTTGTAGGCGGCAGTGCGCGCCTGCTCGGCCTTCTGGTAGGTAGGCTTCACCACGAAAACGCCTTTGGCGTTCACGCTACCCCAGCCGGTGTTGTACTTGACAACGGCGAACGGACGGTTGCCCGTGAAGGTGTAACCCATATCTACAGCGGCAAAACGGGGGGTAATAACCCAGTTGCCCTTGTAGTTGGCGAAGCCGAATTTCTTCAGTTCGGGATCGTAGGCGGTGTAGATGTTGCGGCCGGGTTCGGCAAACTGCTCTGCCTCTGCCGCTGCCTTGCGGGCGTCTTCCTTGCTCAGCATATAGGGTTTGACAAGCAGGAAGCCCTTGCTGTCGATGGCACCCCAATAGCCGCTTTTCTTTACCACAGCGTAGTTCTTGCCCGTGCGGAAGCTGGTTTCGCTGTCGATTTCGTCGAATGTAGGCGGTATAAGGAACTGGCCGTTCGGATTGGTGAAGCCCCACAGGCGTTTTTGCAGGTCGTAACCGTCGTAGAGGCCTTCTGTACTGCTCTTCTTCTGGATGGCCAGGCCGGCGTCTGACGCCATTTTGTTGGTGCGCAGCACTGGCTGGGTAATAAACTGCCCCTGCTCGTTGATGCAACCCCACAGGTTGCCCACCTTTACCACGGCGTGGTTGCGGTTGTTGGTAAAGGCATACAGGTTGTCTACCGCGTCATATTTTGGTTGTATGGCCCAGTTTCCGTTCTTGTCACGGAAACCCCATTTGCCGTTTCCGCCTTGGTAGGCCCTTGGCTGGGCCCATAACAAGGTAGCACATAGAACCAATAACCAGGTTGTTAATAGTCGTTTCATATGCATGACTTAATTTATTTTATCCGCAAAATTACGGTTTATTGGCTTATTTATCAAAAATTATGCCAACTACGCATTGCGCTGGCCGTTGCTGTCGACATAAACACGCACACCTCCGTCAGGTAGGTGTATTTTCCGCTGAATCCACTGGTAAGGTTTGGTGGTACACAGCCAGAACCAAATTTCAGCGGTAAAACCTGCCAGTCCGACCCCTAAAAGGGCAATGGTGATGTTTGGTTCGTATTTGAACTCTATCATAATCAGGCCGTAAACCAGCGAGATGAGGAAGATGGTCAGAATCATAACGATGTTGGTCAGGAAGCCGCTCAGTTTGTCGCACTCTACGAAGCAGACGCACGCTATAATCGAGAAGATGTAGCTGACGATGAAGCCCAGAATCCAGCCGCCAACGGTTCCCATCTGCTCTATCATCCGCCCTTTGGTCAGGGTGGTGATGGCGTAGGCGTGTATCTTGGTACCCGCAATGCGCGAGGTGCCGCCTATCGAGGTAGGTATGTTGTGGAAGTCGCGCAGGTCTTCAAAGTCGCCAATCAGCACCACTTTGCCCTCCACATCTTCGGGGAAGAGTTCGTCTTGCATACCCAGTTGCAGAAATTCGACCGGTTTGTAGTTGATGCGTTCCTCGTTTTGGCCGCGCTTTTCCAGTTTCGCGTAAACATCTGGATAGGCGCGTTCGATAATGCGGTCGACAAAACTTTGGCTTTTCACGTTGTTTACATCCAGCACCCGCACAAAGTTGCGTACAATGCCGTCTTCTATGTTGATGCAGGCCTCGTCGACGTTGCCGAGTTTGGTGTAGAACGAGTGCTCTACCGCCACCTCTTCGCCGTGTTGGGTGATGCGTTTGGCGGTAACCAGTTGCGGACAGCGGGCAACAACGTGCAGCAGGCTGTCGTCGGCAACCTGTCCGGTGGTCGAGGTTTCACCATAAATCACATCCATGCCGATGACGCGGGGTTTCAAGTCGGTAATCTGTTGCAGTTTGCCTGCTATTTCCGCCCTCGAGTTGCAACCGGCAATGCTGAACAGCAGAATGTCGTCGTTGGCCTCAAGCTCTTGCTCGGCACTGTTGTCGCTGTTGTGGTTGATGTAGTAGTTGCAGAGGTCGTACAGGTTGAAACTGTCGAGCGCCTTGTTGATAGGGCTGATGAACTCACTACTGCAAATGGCGTTGAAGAATAGGCTGGAAATCAGACTCAAGACCAGCGTGCCGAGTCCGTGCCACAAATACTGTTTAGGTGTGAATATCATACTTATTTGATGTCGTGTTCTTTTGTTTGCGTTACCTCCTGCAGTTGTGCGTCCGAGAAGAAGCCCTTGGCTATTTTCTCGAAGGGTTCGCAGCGTTGCATCTTATCCCATTTGCGGACGTTGAAGAGTGCGACGGCATTGTGGAAGAACTGTTTGCACGCATTGCGGAAGGCATTGTTGTTGGCGTTGCGGATGACCAGCGAGTTGAGGTAGCTGTAGAGTAGGCGCAGCCAGAAGGACAGATGCTTCATTCTGCCCGTGTGCAGGTAGTTGGTGACGATGTCGTCGTAGATGAAGCTGTTTTTCCGGTTCGGGACTTTGTTGTCTGTCGCTTCCTCTTCTTCGGTAGCCATCTTCTTGCAGTGTGTGCTTGCCGTAAAGAAGCATTTGCGGCCGGTGCGCCACGCCCTGATGCAAGCCTCGTTTTTCGACGAGCTGGCATTGTTGAAGAGGGTGCGGAAACCGCCCATCAGGCACAACTGGTGCCGGTCGATGAGCATGTTCGAACTCGAAAGGGTGAGCGTGTAGGTTGTTTTACGCAACTGTGGCGCTATCTCCTTCAGACTGATGCCCTTTTTGTTCGGGTCGAGTGTCTTCGGACCCGATATGTGGTCGTCGGTGGTCGTTCTGAGCGTGTTGGCGCTGACACCGAACAGACTGGGGGTGTACCGGAACAGCTGGAAGACTTCGGAAAAATAGTTGTGGGTGGGCAGTATGTGGTTGTCCAGTATCAGCACGTAGTTCATGGTTGCCGCAAACAAAGCCTTGTTCAGGTTTTCAATCTCAGTCAGCCCCGCTCTGGCTCCAACCATCCGTACCTTTTTCAGGTCGGGGTGTTGGAAGGTCTCCGCCTCTTCGCCCATCGACGTGTCGCTAACGACCACCTCGTAGTCGGTGATGGAGCCACACTCTTCAATGTGTGCGCAAAGTTGCGGCAGGTAGTAGCGGGCAAGCTCGTTGCCCTGGTTGGTGGGAATAATGACCGACACGGTCTTTTCTTTTTCTTCTGCCATAGCCTCAACGTCGTTTCTTCGGTTACTAGGGTATTTTTTCACCCTGTTGCAAACTTAACGAAAATAGTTCAACAAAAAAAGACCCGACAATCAGCTCGTCGGGTCTTTCTATCGTGTATTTTGTGGTTCCAATTACTTGATGTTGCCCACCTTGATGAGGTATTCGGCAATCTGTACGGCGTTGAGGGCGGCACCCTTCTTGATTTGGTCGCCAGTCAGCCAGAAAGTCAAGCCGTTCTCGTTTGCGATATCCTTGCGGACACGGCCAACGTAAACATCGTCCTTGCCTGCAGTGAACAAAGGCATTGGGTATACCTTGTTGGCAGGGTCGTCTTGCAGGGTAACGCCATCGGCAGCTGCAATGGCCTTCTTGGCGGTCTCTACGTCGATTGGCTTTTCAGTCTCAATCCAAACGGCTTCAGAGTGAGAGCGGAGTGAAGGAACACGAACGCAGGTAGCAGAGCACTTAACGTCGCTGTGCATAATCTTCTGGGTTTCGTGGAACATCTTCATTTCCTCTTTGGTATAGTCGTTATCCATGAAGACGTCGATCTGAGGGATCACGTTGTAAGCCAACTGGTAGGCGAACTTGTTGCAGGTAGCAGGTTTGCCGTCGAGCACTTCGCGGTACTGCTGCTCCAATTCAGCCATAGCTGCTGCACCTGCACCACTGGCAGCCTGGTAGCTGGAAATGTGGATGCGTTTGATGTGGCTGATCTTTTCAAGCGGCTTCAAAACAACTACCATCATAATGGTGGTGCAGTTAGGGTTTGCGATGATGCCGCGCGGACGGTTCAATGCGTCTTCGGCGTTGCACTCAGGAACAACCAAAGGCACGTCGTTTTCCATACGGAATGCGCTTGAGTTGTCGATCATAACAGCGCCATATTTGGTGATGTCGGCTGCAAATTCCTTCGATGTGCCAGCGCCTGCTGAGGTGAAGGCAATGTCAACATCCTTGAAGTCGTCGTTGTGCTGCAACAACTTTACTTCATACTCCTTGCCTTTGAAGGTGTACTTGGTGCCTGCACTACGGCTTGAGCCGAACAATACGAGGTCATCCATAGGGAAATTTCTTTCATCGAGGATACGTAGGAACTCTTGTCCTACAGCTCCGCTTGCGCCAACAATAGCTACTTTCATTTATTGAAAAATTTGAGATATATTATTTTATCTTTTCTACGCCCAACGGCGTTCGAATTGCAAAATTAAGTTTTTATGCGTTAACAATGTTCATTTTTAACAAGTTTTCAACACTTTAACGCATTCTTTTATTTAGTGCAGTGGTCTGTACATGAGTTGCAAACCAGAGTTTCGCCTCTGAAGCGGCGTTCTACCAGCATGTGCATGCGGGTGCGCAGCGCCTCTATCTTGATGTTCTCTATCACATCGTTGGCAAATGCCACCATCAGCAGCATGCGGGCTTCCGCTTCGGGTATTCCGCGCGACTGCATGTAGAACAGGGCCTCTTTGTCGAGTTGGCCCACGGTGGCGCCGTGGCTGCACTTCACGTCGTCGGCATAAATTTCAAGATGCGGCTTGGTATACATTTTGGCGGTTGGGGTAACCACAATGTTGCGGTTGCTCTGGTAGGCCTCGGTTTTCTGCGAGCCTTTGTTTACCAGAATTTTGCCGTCGAAGCTGCCCACCGATTCCTCGTTCAGAATATACTTGTAGAGTTCGTTGGTTTTGCAGTGTCCTACCGCATGGTTTACAAAGGTGTGGTTGTCGATGTGCTTGTCGCCGTCGCCGATAGCCATACCGCACAGGTTCAGTTCGGCGTGCTCGCCCAGCAGTTCGACGTTGATGTTATTGCGGGTGAATCCGTTTTTCAGTGTAATTTCGTTGACCATCACGTTGCTGTCGGCCTGTTGCTCGATAAACAGCGAGCCAATGTTGGTCATGCTGGCTTCGGTGTCTTCCAGCTTGTACATTTCCAGAGTGCCGTATTGTCCGACAAACACTTCGGTGACACGGTTGCAAAGGTAGTTGTACTTTTTCGAGGTGTGTCCGCAAACCAGCAACTGCAGTTTGGCCCCCTCTTCCACCACTACCAGGTTACGGCTGGTGGCCATCATGTCGAGGTCTCCGTTCATTACGTTGATAATCTGGATAGGGAAGTCGGTCTGCACCTGTTTGGGTACGTAGATGAAGAAGCCGTCTTGAGCGAAAGCCGTGTTGAAGGCAACGGTAGTGTCAACATCCCATTTGGCGGCTTTGCCGTAGTACTTGGCCACCAGTTCGGGGTGCGTTTTGGCCACCTGCCTCAAACTGCCGGCAACAATGCCCTGTTTCTGCAGAGCGGCAATCTCGTCGAGTGCCTTTTGGTCGTTGCTGTAGAAAACATCGTTCACCACAAAGAACAGATGGCTCTTTATGGCTTGTATGTCGCACTTGAACGTTTTGTATGGGTTGAAGTCTATGTTGAACTGCGTCAGGTTCATGCCGTAGTTGGTGGCATAGCGTTCCCTCATGTCCGAGCGTTGGAAGTCTTCCCACTTTTTGGTTGGGAAGCCTCTTTCGGCAAGGGCGTTGATGGCGTCGTCGCGCAGGGCGTTGAGCGGAGCGGACGACTGCGCCTTCACCTTGTCGGCCATCTGGTTGTATATATCGATGTACGGTTGTTCTACACTCATGTCAATTGCATAAATTGGTTTTGTGCGTGGTATTATAGGTCGCCCTGTTCGCGCTTGATCCAGTCGTAGCCTTTTTCCTCCAGTTCGGCAACCAGCTCGCGGCCTTCGGTCTTAACGATGCGGCCCTTGTACAGCACATGTACCACGTCGGGCACAATGTAGTCGAGCAGGCGCTGGTAGTGGGTAATGACGATGCTGGCGTTCTCGCTGTTGCGCAAGTGGTTCACACCCTTGGCCACAATACGGAGTGCGTCGATGTCGAGGCCAGAGTCAGTTTCGTCGAGAATCGACAGTTTGGGCTCCAGCATAGCCATCTGGAAAATCTCGTTACGCTTTTTCTCTCCACCCGAAAAACCTTCGTTTACCGAACGGTTGGCCAACTTGTTGTCGAGTTCGACCAAGTCTTTGCGCTCGCGCATCATCTTCAAGAATTCGGTGGCGCTGAGTGCGGGTTGGCCCTGGTATTTGCGTTTTTCGTTAACGGCGGTGCGGATGAAGTTGACCATGCTTACGCCTGGAATCTCGACCGGATACTGGAAACTGAGGAACATGCCTTCGCGGGCACGGTCTTCTGGAGCCATTTCCAGCAGGTTCTTCCCGTTAAACATCACGCTGCCCTCGGTCACCGTATAGGTAGGGTTGCCGGTCAGCACGGCCGAAAGGGTGCTCTTGCCCGAACCGTTAGGTCCCATAATGGCATGAACCTCGCCGGGGTTGATGGTCAGGTTTACACCTTTCAGTATCTCTTTGTCGCCAATGTTGGCGTGAAGGTTCTTTATTTCAAGTAAGCCCATATATTGTGTCTGTTTTTTGCGAAAATGTATGAGTAATTATCCGACTGAGTTTTCGAGCGATACGGCCAGCAGTTTCTGCGCCTCTACGGCAAACTCCATCGGCAGTTTGTTGATGACTTCTTTGGCGTAGCCGTTCACAATCAGGCCCACAGCGTCTTCAGTCGAGATGCCGCGCTGGTTGCAGTAGAAAATCTGGTCTTCGTCGACCTTGCTGGTAGTCGCTTCGTGTTGTACGACCGAGGTCTCGTTGTCGACCTGTATGTAAGGGAAGGTGTGTGCCCCGCACTTGTCGCCTAGCAAGAGGCTGTCGCACTGCGAGAAGTTGCGCGAGTTGCTCGCCTTTGGCACCACACGCACCTCGCCACGGTAGCTGTTCTGGCTCTTGCCAGCCGAAATACCTTTTGAAACGATGCGGCTCTTGGTGTTTTTGCCCAAGTGGATCATCTTGGTGCCGGTGTCGGCTTGTTGGTAGTTGTTGGTGACGGCCACCGAATAGAATTCGCCGACCGAGTTGTCGCCTGCCAAGATGCAGCTCGGGTACTTCCAGGTAATGGCCGAACCGGTCTCGACCTGTGTCCACGAAATTTTCGAGCTGTCGCCCTTACAGATGGCGCGTTTGGTTACACAGTTGTAGATGCCGCCCTTGCCGTCTTTGTCGCCCGGATACCAGTTTTGTACGGTACTGTATTTTATTTCCGCACGGTCGTGTGCCACAATCTCCACAATGGCGGCGTGCATCTGCGCCTCGTCGCGCTGTGGAGCGGTACAGCCTTCAAGATAAGAGACATAGCTGTCGTCGTCGGCTACAATCAGGGTGCGCTCGAACTGGCCTGTCTTAGCCGCGTTGATGCGGAAGTAAGACGACAGCTCCATAGGGCAGCGGACTCCCTTGGGAATATAGACGAAACTACCGTCGCTGAATACGGCCGAATTAAGGGCCGCAAAGAAATTGTCGGTATAGGGAACAACGGTGCCGAGATACTTGCGCACCAAATCGGGGTAGTCTTTTACGGCGGAACTGATTGAGCAGAAAATGATGCCCAATTCGGCCAGTTGCTCTTTAAAGGTAGTTTTGACCGACACGCTGTCCATAACAGCGTCGACCGCCATACCCGACAGTTGGGCGCGTTCGTAAAGGGGAATGCCCAGCTTGTCGAAAGTCTTGTTCAGTTCGGGGTCGATACCGTTGGTATCGGTTTTATTGGTCTTCGACTTAGGAGCCGAATAGTAGTAGATGCTTTGGAAGTCAATTTCGGGCATGTCGATGTGTGCCCATTTAGGCATTTCCAATGTTTGCCAGTGGCGGAAGGCCTTGAGGCGGAACTCTAAAAGCCACTCGGGCTCGTTCTTTTTCTCAGAAATGAGGCGGATGATGTCTTCGTTAAGACCTTGTGGAATGGTGTCGGCGTCTATATCGGTTACAAAACCGTATTTATATTCTTGGTTAGTAACCTGCTCAACTATGTTTTCTTCTTGCTCTGCCATTTTTTCGAATAAATAGGGTCTTTATGCCCATTTTCGCAAAATTAACAAAAAACGGCGGGATTAAGCCTTCCACATGTATGGTATTTTTTCAGATGGCACAGAAAGCGTTGCGGAAGCTGATGCCCCCTCTTGTTGCGATTGTAATGACTTGTAGCGAATCATTACGCTAATTTTTACATGCTGGTTTTGTATAATCAGTTCCGAATGTGTTCAAAAACTTTCCAAAATTTGCATTTCACGAGCCGAAAACTTTCCAAAATTTGCATTTCGCGGGTCAAAAACTTTCCAAAATTTGCATTTCGCGGGCTGAAAATTTTCCAAATTTTGCATTTTATTGATGTAAGATGTTAATTTTGAGATATAAACACAAATGCTTATGGATTTGCATAGAATACTCTCTGATCAGAGGTAAGAACTATATGCAACTGACGTCAATTAACATAACTATAAAAAGCTATAACAATGAATTTAATACCAATTTCAAAATGTAAAGGATATACTTTTGTAATACCATATCAGCAGCGTGGTTATAGGTGGACTCCAGATAATGTAGAAATGTTACTTAAGGATTTTGACTCTTTCCTTGAAAGTGAGAAAGAAATGTATTGTCTACAGCCTATAACGGTAGTGAAAGTAGATGGTGAAGAGAATTCTTATCGTGTTGTTGATGGTCAGCAACGTTTAACAACTTTATTCTTGATATGGAAGTTTCTCGGTCAGCAACCATACAATTTTGAGTTTGAAAGAGATGATAAAATGAACAAAAGGGAAACATTTCTTGATAAAATTGAGATTGCTGAAAAGACCGAAGAGGAAGCCAAAAAAGAAATCGATAAATACTATATTTACCGTGCATACAAGACGATAAATAAATGGTTTGGAAGTCACAACAGTAAAAAGGAACAATTTCTTAAGTTATTTGATAAAGAAGATGGAAAATCAATTAAAATTCTTTGGCACATAGTTAATGCCGAAAAGGAACATCAGGTTTTCCGTAATATTAATAGTGGCAAAATACAGTTAGGGAATAGTGATTTGATTAAAGCGTTACTATTAAATAAAACGGCTAATCTGGAGAACCGTCAACAAATAGCTGCACAGTTTGAATTGATGGAACGTCAATTGTCTGAGGACCGTTTTTGGTATATGTTACGTAAAGAAGACATTAAACCATTGAAAGGACAATCGCGTATAGACTTGATTTTTAATATGGTTGCAAATATTAAACAGGAAGATTATCAAGTTGAACCTCGGAAATCTTTCTATGAATTCTCGAAATCTGAAGATTTGCATAGTAAGTGGAAAGAAGCACGAGAAAAATTCCAGCGATTAAAGGACTTGTTTGACGATCCTGTTACTTTCCATTATGTTGGTTTCTTAATCTATTGTGGACAATCATTAGATGATATTGTTAAGGAGTATGCGAAACGTACGAAAAAAAATTTTGTGGAGCATCTGAAGGAACTCATAAAGAATAAATTAAAGCATCAATCTTTAGATGATTATTCATTCTATGATGATAAAAGAGAGTTGCGAAAACTGTTTATATTACATAATATCGAAACATTATTATTCAGATATAAAGAACTGAAAGATAGTAAAAGTCTGAGAACTACGTTTGAAAATTTTCCGTTTGAACTGCTCTATAAGCAGAGTTGGAATATAGAGCACATAGCGTCTCATACTGATAATAGTCTAAAAAACGAGAATGATAGAAGTGATTGGTTGAAGAGCGTTGTGGCAGATTTTAAAACTACTATTAGTGAAGACTTCGAATTAGAGAAATTAAAAAACAAGGCGGAGTCTGATTTGAATAATGATGGCAAGTTTATGGATTTTTACAATAAGGTACTTGAAAAAGTAAACGATAATCCAATTAAAGAGGAGGACAAGGACAGAATAGGAAATTTGGTGTTATTGGACGAACATACTAACAAAAGTTTTCATAATTCGTTGTTCCCACGCAAACGTCGAATCGTTATAATGGCAAGTGGATTGAGAAATAAGAATGATTCCGAAAATGTCGAGTCTGTTTATGTTCCGATTTGTACGCAGCAAGTCTATACGAAATCGTACAACAAGCAAAGCAATGTTAATTTGAATTGTTGGGGACAAGACGACTACAACTCGTATGTGGAAGATATTAGGGAAAAGTTACAAGATTATTTAAAAAAAGATTAGGAGAGGATTAAGATGGCAACATTTGAGCAAGAGTTTATCGAAAAAAAAATAGACATAAAAATTCCATTGTTGCAACGTGATTATGTCCAAGGTGGAAGAGAAGATGTGATTAGACCTTTTTTGGAACAGTTGAATTCTGCTGTAAGAAATAAAACAGAAAAGATAGATTTAAACTATATATATGGATACGAGGATGATGATAGTACTGCATTTATTCCTATTGATGGACAACAACGTCTAATCACGTTGTGGCTATTACACCTATATATTTACGCTAAGACATTGAAGGAATATCCTGTTAACTTGATTTTCGAATCCAGAGAATTTGCTGATAGCTTTTGTGAACAATTGAAAGAAAATCTTCTGAAAGGAAATCTTCGAGATTTTATTAATGAAAATGGTGATAGAGGCGTATGTCTTAAAGAAAAAATAATTGATGCAAATTGGTTCGTAAACGGTTGGTTGTTAGATGTGACGGTTGTGAATATGTTAAATACGTTCAATTTGATTGACGAATATGAATCTAAAGAAAAACTGCCAGACAATCCATTTTTTGAAAATATTGTTTTCGAATTCTTAAATATTAAAGGTCGCAATATAGATGATGATGTGTATATAAAAATGAATGGTCGAGGAAGACCATTGTCATATTTTGAGAATTTGAAGTCTTGGATGGATGAACAAGTAAAAAAAGAAGAGGATTTTGGTAAAGAATGGGAAAATAAGATGGACAATGAATGGACCGACTTTTTTTGGAAAAACCGAAATCAGAATCAGCAGAATCCAGAAGAGATTGATGACGAGCAGGTTAGATTATTTTATAGTTTACTATTATTGTACTGGAGAAAAAATGTTTCTAATGATAAAGATGACGATTTGTTTTCCTCATTACAAAGTGGGAGGATGATATCTCTTTATCAAATTGAAACATCAAAGCTTTTTGATTCCGAAGTATTTCATTTTATAAGTGAATCTCTTGATGTGTTATGCGAAATAAGTGACTATATTAACAATAATATCCAAAACATTGTAGGTGTCCTAGATTCGGATAAAACTACGACATTATATAAACTAGTTTTAAAGGATGCTACTTATTCATCTTCGTTGCCTCTGTTATATGCTATGATAAAAACTCCAAAACTTTATCGTAGTTCATCTCTCTTTAGGTGGATGAGAATATGGATTAATCTAGTACACAATTCTGATATAAGACAAGAAAATTTAGGTAGATTTTGTGAAACTGTAGATAAGATATGTGAAGAAGTTGAAAATGGGAATTCGTCTGATACTGAGGTATTATATAGAGTCCTTTCTAATTTCCATTGGGAAGAAGGGATGGGTATAGCTAAAGTTCAATTTCATGAAGAAATTGAAAAAGCCAAACAGATTATTGATGAAAAAGAAGAAATTAGAAAATACAAAAGGAAAGATGGTTCACCGTATGACACTTGGGAAGAAATCATCATTGATGCCGAGAGTTACGCTTTCTTTAAAGGTGCAATTCGATTCTTATTCCAAAATAAAAATGGAGAGCCTTGTTGGGACGATTTCGACAAGAAGTGGGAGAATGCAAAGACGTACTTTAAAGAAGAACCAAAAGATTTCAACTTGTTAAAGAAATTGATAAGTTGTGTTTCTGAGTTTATTGATATGAAAAAGATCTATTATGACAATTACCATTGGAGAAATGGCGTTCTTTTGAATAGTTCTTTGTATGAATGCGTAAACAATTTTTTGCTTGGTAATTTAAACAAAGAACATACGGGTTGGACTGACGCACAAAAATTCGTATTTAATGATTTAGTGGAAAAAGATATTCTGGAAGGTATATTGCCTAATTGTCAATTAGAAGAGTATGGTAGAGGATATCGACTATGGATAAAGGGAATTGGCAATGGTCAACAATGGAAAAAATATTTAATAGGATGTGTTCGAAATGAAATTCTTTCCGAACTATATGGTGGAAAGATTTGTGAAAGTAATAAAGATGAATCTAAAATATATACAGGTCAGAAAAATGATAAGGGCTCATTTTTCTGGGGAGAACATGTTGATTTCAAGTATAAAGAGTACTTTTTTCAATGGTATGGTAACCCAAATGAAAAGGAATTGGATGTCTATTTAATGGATAATGACTGGGCGGATTATAAAAAGAGACAAGAACCTGTCAATGATGAACAAACAGATAGAAGAGATTTTTATTGCTTTAGTGTAACGGCAGAGATGAACAATGACACATCTCTATTTATAGATGAACTTGATAAGCTTATAGAACAAGTAAAAGAGTGAAAATAGCACTCTATGAATATAATAGCGCGCGCCACTAGCATAAACCTAGTGGCGCGCGTTTTATTTGTAGTACTTGATCTATTACTTTCCGAACAAATGTCCCATAATGAGATCGGTAGCTCCGCTGTTAGCGGCAACGAACTGTTTGGCGATAGCTGACGTTTCAGTCAGGCGTTGTGAGTCTGGCGACATCAGGCTGTCGAGAACCATGGCCAGTTGTTTCCCGTCTTCAATGTGGAAAGCGCCTCCGGCCTTCTCCATCTCGACGGCTTCGCGGAACTTGCGGTAGTTCGGGCCAAACACCACGGGCATACCGTAAACGGCAGGTTCGAGAATGTTATGGATGCCCACACCAAATCCGCCACCAATATAGGCCAGTTCACCGTATTTGTAGATGCTCGAAAGAATACCTATGCAGTCAATCACCAGCACGTCGGCAGTGGCTGCAGTTTCGGTGGTAGCCTGGGTGTAGCGCACGCATTTGCGGTTCAGTTTGCCGATAATCTCTTGCACATGTCCCTCGTCGGTCTCGTGGGGAGCAATAATAATTCGGTAGTCTTTCGTGTTGAAGTATTCGGCCAGCAGGTCTTCGTCCTTAGGCCATGAGCTTCCGGCAATAAGGATGGGGCGTTCGCCACGTTTGAAGGCCTCGCAGACGGGTAGGTCTTTTGCACTCTGTGCAATGGCCAGTACGCGGTCGAAGCGGGTGTCGCCACAGGCGGTGGCGTTTGTCACCCCGATGGTGGCCAGCAGGCTGACCGACTGCTCGTCTTGGACAAACAGGTGGTTGAAGGTGCCCAGCACCTTGCGGTACCAACCGCCATACCACTTGAAGAAGGCCTGTGTTGGCAGGAAGATGGCCGATACCATATAGGTAGGTATGCCCTTCGACTTCAACTCGTGCAGGTAGTTGATCCAGTACTCGTATTTTACGAAGACGGCCATCTGGGGCTTGCAGAGTTCAACGAACTTGGCCGCATTGCCGATGGTGTCCATTGGCAGATAGCAGATGATGTCGGCCTGGTTGTAGTTCTTACGGATTTCGTAGCCCGATGGCGAGAAAAAGGTAAGAAGAATCTTATAGTCGGGGTGCTCCTGCTTGATACGTTCTATAATAGGGCGACCTTGCTCGAATTCGCCGAGCGAGGCCACGTGGAACCAAATGTAACGGGCATTTGGGTCGATTTGCTGCTTCAGTTTGTCGTACCAGCCCAAACGGCCGTCGACAAAGAATTTGGCTTTCTCGTTGAACATCGACGCTATGCGTACCAGCAACCAATACAGCCAAATGCCGAAACTATATAAATAGCGCATGATTCTGTTTAATAACCTACGAAATTCTATTTGATGACCTCAAGTGCTGCCTTTACGCGGCTAATGGTCTCCTCTTTGCCCAAAATGGCGGTGATGTCGAACATGTGAGGGCCTTTGGCAGCGCCCACTACCGTGATGCGGAACGAGTTCATTACGGTGCCGGTGTTGTAGCCGTTGTCTTCAATCCACTTCATAACAATAGCCTCGGTGTTGGCCGAGCTGAAGTCGCTGATGCGGTCGAGAATATCGCATAGGTTGGTCAGTATTTCCGGACTTTCTGGCTTCCAGCGTTTCTTTATCGATTTTTCGTCGTAAGCGGTCGGACGCTCGAAGAAGAACGAAGTTTCGTTCCACAAGTCTTTCGCGAAGTTGAGTCGGCCTTTCACCAGCGAAACAATGTATTTAGCTTTTTCGGTATCGCACTGCACATTGTGCTCGGCAAGAATCGGCATAAACAGTTCGGTCACTTCCTCGTCGGTCTTGTTGATGAGGTATTCGTGGTTGTACCACTTGGCTTTCTCGTAAGCGAAGCGGGCGCCGGCTTTGCTGACGTGCTCGAACGAGAAGAGGTCGATCAGTTCCTGGAAGGTGAAGATGTCGCGGTCGAGGCCTGGGTTCCAACCCAACAGGGCCAGGAAGTTAACCAGGGCTTCTGGCAGGTAGCCCTCTTCGCGGTATCCGGTCGATACGTCGCCTGTCTTAGGGTCAACCCAGCGGAGTGGAAATACAGGGAAGCCGAGGCGGTCGCCGTCGCGCTTGCTCAGCTTGCCGTTGCCTTCTGGTTTCAGCAACAGTGGCAGGTGCGCAAACTGTGGCATGGTGTCGGCCCAACCGAAATAGCGGTAGAGCAACACGTGGAGCGGTGCCGATGGCAGCCACTCTTCGCCACGTATAACGTGGGTGATTTCCATCAGGTGGTCGTCTACAATGTTGGCCAGGTGGTAGGTTGGCAGCTCGTCGGCAGCCTTGTAGAGGACTTTGTCGTCGAGGATGTTAGAGTTGATAACCACTTTGCCACGGACCAGGTCGTTCACCTCAATGTCTTCGTTTGGCTCAATCTTGGCGCGGACTACATACTTCTCGCCTGCGGCAATGCGCTGCTCGACCTCTTCTTTTGAAAGGGTGAGCGAGTTCTTACCCTGTGTGCGGGTGTGGGCGTCGTATTGGAAGTTTGGTGTAGCCTGTCGCATGGCTTCCAGTTCTTCTGGTGTGTCGAAAGCGATGTAGGCGTGTCCGGACTCCAGCAGCTGGTTGACGTATTTCTTGTAGATTTCACGACGTTCGCTCTGGCGGTATGGGGCGTGTGGGCCGCCAATGCCTACGCCTTCGTCGAACTTGATACCCAACCACTTGAACGACTCAATAATGTAGTCTTCTGCTCCTGGAACAAAGCGGTTCGAGTCGGTATCTTCGATACGGAGGAGGATTTCGCCGCCGTGACGTTTGGCGAACAAGTAGTTGTAGAGTGCGGTACGAACACCACCGATGTGGAGGGCGCCTGTTGGGCTTGGTGCGAAGCGCACCCTTACTTTTTTGTCGGTCATCTTATCTGTATGTCTTAAATTGTTTTTGAATTGAGTGGTTTGGAAGCAGGCTGAGTGTTTCCTTGCCGTAAAATTAGTGAAAACGGCGCAATGCGCAAGTTTCCTTCCTCGGCTATGCTGGCCTCAGAGTGTCTTCGAATAGCAGCGGCGGCGCAGGTACGGCTCCTTTTCGTAGTGGTTCCATACGCCTACGGCCTGCATGTTGCTTTCGAGTTGCGGATTGCTGACCGCATATTTCACACCGGCGTTAATGTAGGCCTTGTTCATTTCCACGTAGTAGAGAGCGTGGACGCCCTTGTTCTGCCAGTCGGGGTGCACACCGTTGAGGTAGAGGTCTATCTCGTCGGTCTTACGCATAGCGCGCAAGATGTGGAACCAGCCGAATGGGAAGAGCGAACCCTTCGCCTTCTGGAAGGCGCGCGACATGGTCGACATGGAAATGCCGAAGGCGACAACCTCGTTTTTCTCGTCTACCACCAGGCAGATGAACTGTGGGTTGACAAACGAGAAATAGTCTTTTATCAGCTTGTCGATCTCCTTGTCGGTGAGTTCCGAAAATCCGTACAGCCCGGCAAAAGCGAGGTTGAGGGTGTGGAACAGCGACTTGCCGTAAGGCAGAATCTCTTTCGCCTTTTTGAAGGTCAGAACCCTGAGGTTGTATTTTTGTGCAATCAGTTTGTTTACACGCTCCATTTTTTCGGGCACTTCTTGCGAGGCCGGGAAGCGGAACTGCAGCCAGTCTTCCTGGCGTTCGTAGCCCAGTTTCTCCATAAATTCGGGGTAGTAGGGGTAGTTGTAGATGTTGGCGATGGTCGGCAGTTTGTCGAAGCCGTCAACCAGCATACCCTCGTTGTCCATATCGTTGAAGCCGAGCGGTCCGGTAATAGCCTCCATGCCTTTGCTCTTGCCCCATTGTTCCACCTGGTTGAGCAGTGCGCGGGCCACTTCAATGTCGTCGATGAAGTCAATCCAACCGAAACGGACCTTCTTTCCCCATTTTTCGTTGGCCAGATGGTTGATGATACCAGCGATGCGGCCTACAATCTTACCGTCTTTGTATGCCAGCCAATATTCGGCCTCGCAGTGTTCGAAAGCAGGGTTTTTCGTTTTGTCGAGTGTTTCCATTTCTGCCGAGTTGAGTGGTGGCACCCAGAAATCGTTTCCTTTGAACAGGTCGAAGGGGAAATGGATGAATTTCTTCAAATCGCTTTTACTTTCTACTATTTTCAGTTCAATCATATGGATGTGAATTCAGTACGTGAAATAAAACCTACAAATTTAAGCATTATTTGTGAAGCGAGTCTCCTTATCTGGCGTTTTGAACATATTTAATATAAAATATAGCCTTTCTGTGGTGGCTCGGCCGCCCAAACGTAGCACTTTTACGGTGGTGGAATTTTTATAATGCGGAAATCAGATAACATAAATGTAGAAATTTGAGTAAATTTGCAACTTATGAAAGTTGCTGTTTTTTACTATACGCAGACAGGACAGGCGCTTTGTATTGCCAAAAGCGTTTGCCGCTCTATGGAAGCGGCTGGGGTAGAAGTGGTTTACAGGGCCATTGAGCCTGTAACTCCGTTCCCTTATCCGTGGAGTTATATGAATTTTTTCCAGCAGATGCCTGAAACGCGTCTCTATATGCCGGCACCGATTAAGGATCCCGATTTCACGGGCGTGGAAGATGCCGATTTAGTCATTTTGTCGGGTCAGAGCTGGTATTTGTCTCCTTCGCAACCCATTGAGGCTTTTTTGCAGAACGAGCGTGCGCGCGCCTTTCTGAAGGGGCGCCCGGTTGTTACCCTGAACGGGTGCCGCAATATGTGGGCTATGGGGCAGAAGGAAATCCGCCGTCAACTGGCGTCGGCTGGTGCGCGATATGTGGGCTATATTGTGCTGCAAGACGAGCATCCGAACCTGGTCAGCCTCTTCTCAATTGTAAGTTGGCTGTTCTACGACAAGAAGGAAGCGCACGGACTGATTCCGTATGCGGGCGTCACCGATAAGAATATCGATGCCGCCGAACGGTTTGGCGCTCCGCTGTTGAAGGCTTTGCAGAATGCCGATTTCAGCAATTTACAGCAAGAACTGGTCGCCTTGGGCAGTGTGCCATACCGCTCGTTTCTGGTGTTTGTGGAAACCGTGGGGCACCGTATGTTCGGCAAATGGGCGAAATTCTGCCGGAAGAAGGGTGGCCCTAATGCCCAAGAGCGTAGTACGCGCATCTTCCTTTTCAGCCTCTATGTCTTCTTTGCGTTGTTGGTGGTGTCGCCTATCGTCATCGTTATCTATTATGCGACCTACCTATTGCGTATACCGGGAATCAAGCGGCAGAAGAAAGACCTGCTCTTCAACTTGGCGGACAAGTGAGGACTGACGGAAAAACGAATTTTTTATCAATATAGAAATAATGGGAACAGACTCAAAATCTGCAAACAAAAAACTGTTTATTGAAACTTACGGCTGCCAAATGAATGTGGCCGACAGTGAGGTTGTGGCTTCGGTTATGGAGACTATTGGCTACCACCTGACTGAAAACGAAGACGATGCCGATGCCATTCTGGTCAACACCTGTTCGGTGCGCGACAATGCCGAGGTGCGTGTGTTGGGCCGTCTTCAGGTGCTTCAGCAAAAAAAGAAAAACAAGCCGGGACTGGTGGTCGGCCTTTTGGGCTGTATGGCCGAGCGCGTCAAAGACGAACTCCTGAGCAAGAAGTTGGTCGACTTGGTGGCGGGCCCCGACAGTTACCTCGACCTGCCCAACTTGGTGGGAAGTGCCGAAAACGGCATTCCCGCCATTAATGTGGAACTCTCGACCACCGAAACCTATAAGGACGTTATTCCGGTGCGTATCGGCAATGCCCACATTTCGGGCTTTGTGTCTATTATGCGCGGATGTAACAACTTCTGCTCGTACTGCATTGTTCCCTATACCCGTGGACGCGAGCGCAGCCGTAGTGTGACCAGCATCTTGAACGAGATGGGTGACTTGGTCGCTAAAGGCTATAAGGAAATCACCTTGTTGGGGCAGAATGTAAACTCCTACAACTTCCAGCCGGAAGATGGGGGCGGGGCGGTAAACTTCGCCAAACTGTTGTCGGTGGTGGCCGAGGCCTTTCCAGGCATCCGTATCCGTTTCACCTCGTCGCATCCGAAAGATATGACCGACGAGACCCTGCAGACCATCGCACGTTACCCGAACATCTGCAACCACATTCATTTGGCGGTCCAAAGCGGAAGCAACAAGGTGTTGAAAGATATGAACCGCAAATACACGCGCGAATGGTACCTCGACCGCATCAAGGCCATCCGCCACTACATTCCCGATTGCGGTATCTCGACCGACATATTCTGTGGCTTCAGCGGTGAAACCGAAGAAGACCACCAGCTCAGCCTCGATCTGATGCGCCAAGCGGCTTTCGACAGTGCCTTCATGTTCAAGTACAGCGAGCGTCCGGGCACCTTTGCCGCACGGAATATGCCCGACAATGTTCCAGAGGAAGTCAAGATCCGCCGCTTGAACGAGATTATCGCCTTACAGGGCGAACTCTCGGCTGAAAGCAACCGCCGCGACCTCGGAAAGGTGTTCGAGGTGCTGGTCGAGGGGGTGTCGAAACGCTCGAAAGACGATTTTTGCGGACGTACTCAGCAAAACAAGATGGCCGTCTTCCCACGTGGTAACCACAAGGTGGGCGACCTGGTGCGTGTGAAGGTGCGCGATACAACGTTGGCCACGCTGCTATGTGACCTTGCCGAAGACTAATTTTTGTTCTGAACTACCCATTGGTAGGTAAATTTAATATAACGTTAAAATGGGAAAACTGAAACAGTGCTATGTTTGGCTAAAGCAGCAGCCTGTATTTGCCCTGACGGTTAATCTGCTCGTCATGATGTGTTTATTCATGGTGTGCCGTGTCTTTTTCTTTCTTGTTAACCATAAATTCTTTGCCGATGTCAGTGTCGGCCATTTCTTTGACTTGTGCCTTGGCGGCATCCAGTTCGACCGTACAGCGGTTATCTATATAAACCTGCTGTTGGTGCTTATGCTGGTGTTGCCGTTAAAGTTGCGCAACCAGGCGGTCTACCAGAAAGTGTGCCGCTGGGTGTTTGTGGTGTTCAATGCGGTAGCGTTGTTCGCGAACTTGTGCGACACCGGCTTCTTTCCGTACACCAACCGCCGTACCACGTTCTCCATCTTCAGCGAGTTTAAGAACGAAGATAATATGGGTGGGGTGCTGTTGAACGGTTTTGCCGACAACTGGTACATTGTGCTGTTCTTTGTCTTTCTGGTCTGGGTGTTGTGGAAGTGCTACTTCCGCCCTTCAGAAATGCGGAGCACTACCTCGCCTTGGATTTACTATCCGGCACAGCTGTTGGTGGGCGCCGCTTTTGTAGGACTGTGTGTGGCTGGCGCGCGCGGTGGTTTCACCCGCGATGTGCGGCCCATTACGCTGAGCAACGCCAACCAGTACGTCAATAAGGGAACCGAGGCGGCTGTGGTGCTGAACACCCCTTTCTGCATGATTCGCACCATTAACAAGAAAGTGTACAAGAATCCGCATTACTATGCGACGCAGGCCGACCTCGATAAGGTGTTCACGCCTATTGTGGTTCCACAGCCGAAGGGCGAGTTCAAACCGCTGAACGTGGTGGTGCTCATTCTCGAGAGTTTCAGCAAGGAGTATTCGAAGTTCTTCAATCCGGACTTGGACAACGGAACCTACACGGGTTTTACTCCGTTTCTCGATTCCCTCTACCAGCAGGGGTTCACGTTCCGCTACTCGTATGCCACTGGCCGCAAGAGTATCGACGCCATGCCTTCCACCCTTGCCAGCATACCTATGTTTGAGGAACCTTTCATTCTGACCCCTTACGGCAATAACTGCATTAACAGTATAGCCAGCGAGCTTAACAAAAAAGGCTATTATACCGCCTTTTTCCATGGCGCGCCTAACGGGTCGATGGGCTTCGACGCTTTCGCCAAACTGGCGAAGTTCAAAGACTACTACGGTATGACCGAATATGGGAACGACAGCGACTTCGACGGCCATTGGGCCATCTGGGACGAAGAGTTCCTACAGTACTACGCCAAGACGATGGGCACGTTTAAAGAGCCGTTTATGACGGCGTTGTTCACGGCGTCGAGCCACCATCCGTTTAGGGTGCCCGCCCGCTACGAGGGCAAGCTGCCGGAAGGAAAGTCTCCGCTTGCACGGTGCATTGCCTACAGCGACAATGCGTTGCGCCGCTTCTTTGAGACCGCCAGCAAAATGCCGTGGTTCAAGAATACGTTGTTCGTGATTACGGCCGACCATACGAGCCAGATGATGCACATGGAGTACACGACCGACGAGAAACTCTACTCGGTGCCTATCTTGTTCTACCAGCCGGGAAACGACAGCCTGCGCGGGTTGAGCGACGAACTGGCCTGCCAGGTCGACATCATGCCGAGCGTGTTGGCTTACCTCAACTACGACCAGCCTTTTGTGGCGTTCGGGCACGATGTGCTCACTACCCAGAACGAAAACGAGTATGTGGTGAACTACAACAGTCCGCTCTACCAGATTCTGCAAGGCGAATATATGTTGCAGTGGGATGGCGAGAAGACGGTGGCGCTCTACAACGTTCGCACCGACCCTATGCTGAAGGCGAACCTGAAAGGTACGTTGCCCGATGTGCAGGGGAAGATGGAAACCGAAATCATGGCCCAGATACAGCAATACATGATACGTATGGTCGACGACCGTTTGTGTATTGAAACCGACCAGGCCAACAAGAAAGACGAGTAGGTTTTTATCGGTAGTCGGGTTCAAGACAATTGTATTTAAATCTCTTTTGTATATTTGCTAAAAAATAGACTACATACCAATGCGGAAAATTTATCGTATTATATATTTATTAGTGATTTGCGTCTTTTCGGCCTGTCAGCAAAACAAACCGGCAGCGGTTGTTGAGCAGGCGCCGGAAGTGGTGGTCGACACCGTGTACGAATTGGAGGAGATGGACACGTTGGCCGTTAAGTGGACCGACGATTTCGATGCTCTTTACAAGCAGTTGGGCCAGCACCGCTATATTGGCTTCCCCTATTTTAAACACGATGACTCAGCCCGCTGGGAAGTCAGCAACGGCATTATGGGGGCCTATATGCTCACCAGGGCTCTCGGCCGCGAAGAGGCCCTCGACAGCCTTATCGATTGGCGTATCGGTAAGTTCCTGGCTGCCACAAAGAGCCGTTTGAAGCTGGATAGCGGTAACGAGTTCGCACAGATGGAACAGTTTGTACGGCAGTTCCGCTCGGCGAACAAGAGCGACCTGGAAATGGACGAGGAAGGGCAGGACCGCCAGTTAGACATTATCTATGGGGTCTACACTTCTTACTTCTTCCACAAGCAGTTGCGCAACATGCCTGAAAATAAAAAACTGGAGGCTAGTCTGGAGTGCGAGCGTTACGCATGGCGCAAGGTAAAGCGCGCGCAGCGCAAGCTGCTCATTGCCCTGTACGAGGGCAATGCTCCAACCAACGACCTGTTGGGCTTGGCCAAGGCCGAGAACACCAACAAGACCAAGGCCGACCTCGACCTCTACTTCTTGCTTACCCGGAAAAAATACGTGACCAGCGATACGCTGTATGAGAAACTGACCGACCAGTTCGCCTATTACGATGTCTACAACGGATTTATTAAAGACATTAAAGCGACCGAAAAGATTGGTTTTGGTAAGAAGATTAAGGCACTTACTGCCGAACAGAATGCCTGGATGGCCTACATCTATGCGCGAAGGGTACTTTCCGGCAAGCTGACGCCCGAACAGGAGAAGGTGTACGACAATGCCACCAACCGTTTGCAGAAGTGGCATATTGTGCAGCTGAAGAACCGCTTCAAAGGCTACGGCTATTGTTCCGACGCCTTCCGCAGCTCGCTGTTGCAAGATTCGTGCTCGTATACCGATTTCTATAAGTACGTGCCTATGAAACTTGACGCACAGTTCTGACAAATTGCGGATTATTTAAATAAAGCAATGTACAAAGGCATCGTTCTCCACTTTCCAGACTCCTAGTTGCAATGTTACTGCTTAATTACTAAGTTTGTAGCAAACTCAAACCAAGATATTGCCGATATTACCGGACTTAGCATCAATGAAATAGAATGCCTTTAAACCTGACGCGGGTTGCTAGTCTGCCCCTAGCCCTCTACTATTCCCTTCTTAATCGCTTAGTTAAGGGCCTGACGGGAAGACGGGCTCTTGAAAAAATCCTGATTCCAAGAAATATGATAGTTAACATCAATCTATATGTGGGGAAAGCTGATAAATAAGTTGATATTTGTAGTTATGGCTTTAGGCCCATGGTATTCAATGTTAGCAGATGACACGTCTCAGTTTTATACTTTCGCATTAGAAAAGTCTAATGTGTCGGTTTCTGATTCAGTCAAACTGATAATTGAGAATAAGATGCAAAAAGATAGTTTATTGTGTACAAATATTATTCTTTACGCAAAAGATTCTAATGGCGTTTATAATCCATATTTAGAGGATGTTGAATTATTGAGTCATCCAGTGCCAATTACAGATATAAAAAAAAAGTGGTGTAAAAGGACTACGCCAGTACCTCCCTTATCTAAAAGAACAATAGCTTTCTTTATTAATCAGCCATATGTAACACGTAAGGTTGTTTCAAAAACTGGGAAAACTTATGATTTAGTTTCTAAAGTTGACGATGAATTGAAATTGGGTCAATTTCTTCTAGGTGTTAGATTTAGATTTTCAGGGGATGTGGTTTGGAGATATTCTAATGTTATTCTTCCTATAAACAGGCATCAATAAATATGGAATAAGTAAGAATAGTCACTCTCTTGTGTCGTGGCTCTCTTAACTCCCCAAGGGGCCGTGCCCCGTTTCCGGACCCCCAATTGCAATGTTAGTATATAATTACTAAATTTGTAGCAAATCAAACTAAGAAGAAAATGGGCAAATACTTGGATCCGAAATACGACTTGACTTTCAAGGCGGTGTTCGCAGAGCACCCCGACCTTATTATCAGTTTCCTGAATGCGCTGCTGCCGTTCAAGGACGGATCTAAAGTGACCGATATCGAATATCTGCCGCCCGAGTTGGTTCCCGACAGCCCGTTAAAAAAATACTCCATAGTCGACGTGCGGTGCAAGGACGACCTGGGCCGCCAGTTCATTGTGGAGATGCAGATGTACTGGACCGACGAGTTCAAGCAGCGTGTGCTGTTCAACGCCTCGAAAGCCTATGTGAAGCAGGCGGACAAGGGCTACAGTTACAGCAGTCTGCAGCCGGTCTACTCGCTCAGCATTGTTAATGACAACGCGTTCAGCGGTACCGAGCACTACCACCTCTTTCAGATGGCGGAACAAGGCAATCCGGAGCGTGTTATAGAGGGGATAGAGATGGTATTTGTGGAACTGCCCAAGTTCAAACCGCAGTCGGCCGCAGTGGGAAAGATGCACCGCCTGTGGCTCCGCTTCATGACCGAGGTCAACGAAAGCACGGCCAGCGTTCCGCAGGAGTTGCTCGATGATCCCGAAATCAGCAAGGCCATCTCCATCGTAGAGCGTGGTGCCTATTCCGATGAGCAGCTCGCCACTTACGACAAGTACAGGGATATGGCCGCCACCGAAAAGGCGCTGATAGATGGCTCTTTTAACAAGGGCCGTGCGGAAGGCGAGGCAATCGGCTTGGTAAAAGGCCGCGCGGAAGGTGAGGCAATCGGTTTGGAGAAGGGTGCTTATGCAAAAAACATTGACAACGCCCGCAAGATGAAAGCCAAGGGCTTTTCAAACCAAGATATTGCCGATATTACCGGACTCGCTCTCCCAGAGATAGAGGACCTATAACGGCAATCTATTTTTCTATTAACGCTTTACACAACTATAAATGTCGAATTTTAAGATTGGAATTATCGGTGCCGGTTGGATTGCCGGCAAAATGGCGAATACGCTGAAACAGATGGACGGGGTGGAGGCCTATGCCATTGCGTCTCGTTCGTTAGAGAAGGCACAAGCTTTTGCTAACGAATTCGGGGTCAGAAAGGCTTACGGCTCGTACGACGAAATGTTGGACGACACCGATGTCGATATGGTCTACATTGCTACTCCGCACTCTCACCATTGCCAGCAGGCCGTTATGTGCATCGAGAAGGGGAAACCTGTCTTGTGCGAAAAGGCTTTTACGATGAACGCCAAACAGGCGGCCCGCGTGCTCGATTTGGCTAAACAGAAAGGTGTTTTTGTGGCTGAGGCTATTTGGACACGCTATATGCCTATTTCTATACAGTTGGCCAATTTGGTGAAAAGTGGTGTTATTGGCAAGCCTACTATGCTTACCGCTAACCTTGGTTACCCTATGCTGGGCAAAGAGCGACTGATGAAGCCCGAACTGGCTGGTGGCGCTTTGCTCGATGTGGGCATCTATCCGTTGAACTTCGCCGCTATGATTTTTGGCGACAAGATTGAGAAGACCATCAGCACCTGCACCAAGTTAGATACGGGTGTCGATGCGCAGTCGTGCATCACACAGCTGTTCTGCGGTGGCGAGATGGCTACCCTTAACTGCAGTATGCTGGCCCATACCGACCGTATGGGTGTTATTTCGGGCGATGGTGGCTGCATTATTGTCGATAACATCAACAATCCGCAACATCTGACTGTGGAAAACAAAGACTTTAAGATTGTTGCCGAATACGATGCACCTAAACAGATATCGGGTTACGAGTACCAGGTGACGGCCGCTATAGAGGCGATTCGTGACGGTAAGATTGAAACTCCTTTTATGCCACATAGCGAAACCTTGCGCATGATGCAGATGATGGATGCCCTCCGCAACGAATGGGGTATTAAATATCCGGGTGAGTAAGTTGTAGGACGGGTTAAATTTTGGAGGTATGTGTTAATTCTTGCAACAAAATAGTGTCGTGTATCGCAATTTATTACATCGTTGGTTTTTCTTTGTGGAAACGATTCTTCCCGGTAGAACGGAAGATGGCTAAATTTTGGTGATTTTTTACGTTATTTTTGTTGTAAAGGAATGAACTATGAGTATGATTCGGAAATATATATGGACCATCGAGACCATTAGGTCCTACAAGAAAATCTCTTTGGAGCAACTCAGCGACAGGTATGCTGCAAACGAGTCGGTAAGCGGAGGCTCGCCGCTGAACAGACAGACGTTATTCCGTTGGCGGAACGATATTGCCGAAATGTTCGGCATTGCGATTGAGTGCAAACACGAACTCTTCTATATTGCTAATCCGGAGGTGTTGGACCAAAGTGGACTTACCCAGTGGTTGCTGAATACTTATTCAACCCTAAATTCGTTAGAGAACTCGTTGAGGGTTAAAGACCGCATCCTTACCGAACCAATACCTTCCAGCGAGTTGTTTCTTAACGACATCATCGAGGCGCTGAAGCAGAACAGGCTGGTTAGGTTTACCTACACCAAGTTTGTCGATGGTGTGCCGAACGTTTGCACTGTCCGGCCCTATTGTGTCAAGCTGTTTATGCAGCGTTGGTATTTGCTGGGCTACTGTGAAGAGCGGAAGGGGCTCCGGACTTACGGGCTTGACCGTATGACTGATTTCTCCACTACCGATGAAAAGTTCTCGCTGCCAAACGATTTCGATGCTGAGGCGTATTTCTCTACCCATTTCGGCATCTCTACGGAAACATACATCAAGTGTGAAACCGTAACGTTTAAAGCCTATAATCCGCACAACTGCTACCTGCGTGCTCTTCCGCTGCATTCGTCGCAGGAAGAGGTCGAAAAAGGTGACGGATACTCCGTTTTCCAAGTCAGGTTGCGTCCGAACTATGAATTCTACTGGCGGCTGTTGGGAATGGGCGATAAAGTCCAAATCCTTTCTCCCGAGGGAGTACGTCGGGAAATGATGATGATGATAAAGCGCATAGGAAGCCTCTATCAAGAGGAATGAAAAATCGCCGGTTAACGTACTGCTCAGATTGAGAAGTGGAGGGCTTCCTGGCCGTTTACGATAACTTTATATTTGCCGGTTCCCCAGTTGTTGCAATCAAGCATCTTTATGTGTTCGCCCTTGAAAACGGTGATGCCCGATTCGGTGCAGATGGTTACCTCAGAGCGTTTGTCAAGACAGAGCTTTTTGTTGTTGAAACTTACTTCCAGGAAGAAAAGGCAGTCGGGGTCGTCGCAGTCGTCGTACTCGCTTGGAAGAATAACGTGTTCTGCGTTTATACCGGTCTCGATGTCGAGGGCGTTTGCGTTAAACATGGTGCAGAGAAGTGAAGCGATAAGGAAGAGTTTTGTTTTCATAATCGTAAATTATAAATGTTTGACTTTAATTTTTGTTCTCGTCGGTGGGTTGTTCGTTCCCGTTGACAAGGCAAAGTTAGGATGTTGTTTGGGGGGCGTGCGGACAGAGGAGGAAAGGTTGCCGGACAGGTTGTGAACTTCACTTTTTGAACGTTTTTCACAGTTTGTACAAAATAGAATTCGCTGTATATGAGTGCGATAGGTTTTTGTGCGTCAGCAAGGCCTGTGGAGAGGGGGAAATAACGTATATTTGTTTATTAGAAAGAAAGCAGTTTATGGCCCAGTGGAGAAAAGGTAAAATACAGCGCGAAAACGGTGAATGGGCCGATGCACAATTTCCGGTAATTGTGTCGGCAAGCCGGAGTACCGATATTCCCGCTTTCTATGCCGATTGGTTTTTCAACCGGTTGAGGGTGGGCTATTCGGCGTGGACGAATCCGTTTAACGGTGTTAGGGGGTATGTGGCTTATGCCGATACGCGTTTCATTGTTTTCTGGTCGAAAAATCCGAAACCGTTGTTGAGGCACCTCGACTATCTGAACGAGCGCAACATAAATTGTTATATCCAGTTCACCCTGAACGATTACGAGGCTGAAGGGTTGGAGCGGGGTGTGCCTCCGCTGGCAGAACGCATCGACACTTTCAAAACCCTGGTCGACAAGCTTGGCAAGGGGCATGTGGTCTGGCGGTTCGACCCGCTGATTCTGACGGACCGAATCGGTATGGATGACTTGTTGCGTAAAATCAGACAGATTGGAGACCAGTTGCGCGGTTACACCGAGAAACTCGTTTTCAGCTTTGCCGATATTGCCCTCTACAAAAAGGTGAGGAGCAACCTCGAAAAGGGGGGCATCAACTATTCGGAATGGACGAGCGAGCAGATGGTGGATTTTGCAAAAAGGCTGGTCCAACTGAATAACGATTGCGGATGGGGCTATTCTTTGGCTACCTGTGGCGAGGTGGCTGACCTCGAGGGCGTTGAACATAACCACTGTGTAGACGATGACCTGATGGTCCGTCTGGCCCATAACGATGACAAACTTATGAAGTTCCTCGGTGTTGAAATTCACACCATAGAAAACTCGTTGTTCGGAGCAGAACCTGTTCCCTCTGGTGCTATAATGCTCAATGCCAACCAGTATGCTGTCAAGAAAAAAGATAACCGCGACAAGGGACAGCGTATTGCCTGCGGCTGTATGGTGAGCAAAGACGTTGGTGAGTATAGCACCTGTCCGCACCAGTGCGAATACTGTTATGCCAATACGGGCAAGGAGGTGGCGCTGCGAAACTGGATGCAGGCACAGGCCACCGGGTGGAACTCGGAAACGATTACTGGGAAATAGATAAACATACTTATAGATACTATGGATTTTGCTGAGAATAATACGAACTACGCGTATAAGCTGAAATATATGGATACGGCCTCTTTCGACGAGGTCCGGAAACTGTCGGCTAACTTCTGTCAGGAACTGCCACAGAGTTTGGCCGATGAACTTTATGAGACATTGAACAGGGGTGTCGACATCTTGGACTCTGAGCCCCAGATGGCTGCCTATATGTATTCGTTTGGCAGAATGCACCAGGCTAAACTCGAGTTTGCTTTTGGCAAACTGCCGAAAGACTTCTTGTTGCAAGGCGAGGTGGATATTGTTGACTGGGGGTGTGGACAGGCACTCGCTACGATGTGTTATGCCGATTTTCTCCGCCAAAACGGTTATCCCCAAAAAGTGCGGACCATTACCCTGGTCGAACCTTCTGAGTTGTGCCTGAAGCGGGCGGCTCTTCATGCCTCGGTGTTCTTTCCCGATGCACAAATAAAGGTCGTAAATAAGTTTTTCGATGACCTTTCCGATTGGGATATCAACACAGACTCAGATATGCCAGTGTTGCATTTATTCTCAAATGTGTTAGATATTCAAACGTTCAGCTTGGACGGTTTAGCAGAAATTGTGTCTGGTTGCATAAACAGCTATGCCCAGTTCGTTTGTGTCGGTCCCTATTTCGGGCATTCGGGCAAAGACAGCCGGATGGAGGAATTTGCCGAACTGTTGGATGGAACGACTTCATTCGCAAAATCGTTTGAGAGTGGCGAATTTGAACACGGAAAATCATGGACCGCACAGATTCTCTGTTTCTCGGTCGGTATGTTGGAGGAGAATTTTTCGACTGAGGTGACGGAAGAAGATCTAAAAAATGGCGTTACCGATGAGTTCGGTGTGGTGTATAGTCGTGATGGGAAACGCTTGCTTAAATGTAAAAATAGTAATTTAGAAACATACACCATTAAAGAGGGGACAAAGGTGGTTTGTGATAGGGCTTATGGGGATTGCGAATCCTTGCAGTCCCTCACCCTTCCTGACTCTGTCACACGCATCGGAGATAGCGCTTTTGGGGGTTGCTCATCCTTGCATTCCCTCACCCTTCCAGACTCTGTCACAAGCATCGGATGGTTTGCTTTTAGTGGTTGCGAATCCTTGCGTTACGTTATTATTCCAGAAAACAGTGTGGAAAAATTCAAAGAGATGATTCCTGGTGAATTGTGGGAGAAACTCTACTACTTGAAAAAGGTGGTTGAGGACGATGATTCCCTTTCCTGACAATACTGCGCAGCATAAGGCGCTTAATCAGATACTTCGTTGATACTGTAAAGGCGTGCAGCCGTACTTCTCTTTGAAAAGTCGGCGGAAGGTATGGTCGCTGTTGAAGCCGCTGATAAAGGCTATGTCGGAAACTTTTTCCTTGCCTTCTTTCAGTAGCCGTTCGGCATGTGTCAGACGCAGCGTGTTGACGTATTCGTAGAATGTTACGTGCTTTATCTGGTTGAGGTAGTCGGAAACATAGTGGCGGTTGGTGCCTAGTTTGCTGGAAATCCAGTCGATGTTGACCTCGGTCTCTAAATAGAACTTCTCTTCCTCCAATTTTTGGATGGTTTTGTCGAAGTTAGCAAATCTGTTGGTTGCTGTCGCCTGTTTGCTCTCGGTGTTTAGCGCATTTGAATCCGTTGTGCTTGGGTCGGTTACGGCCTCTTTGCTGTCGGCTCCGGTTGGTTGTACTGCCTGCTCTGCTGCTTTGTTGGTCTCGATGGCGGTGTTTTCCCGATTCCCTTCCTTGTCTTCCTCCGGCTTCAGGTCCTCAATCTGTTCTTTAATCAGGTCAATGGTCATGTCGTCGACCTTGTGGGTGAGGGCGCAACCTACAATACCAGAGAGGGAGATGAAGGTGAGCAGGTCGTAGAGTATCATATACTCGTCCTTGTCTGTCAAAATGTTCAGTGGTATGTAGAGCAGGGTGAGTATGAACAGGCAGACCAGGGTCCAGAAGACCCATTTTGGACTTCTGTGCTCGAGGTTCGAACAGTTTTCTTTCAGTTTCTTGTCGAATTGTTGGATGAAGTAGCCATACCATGCCAGTTGGGCCGCATTTAGCACAATGGTCGAAATGTAGGTGAACCGGTATAGTTTGAATGGCAGAACTTCGTAGATGTCGTTCAGCGCGAATAGCGAATAGGGAATCATGATGGAGAAGTATACCCATGCCCGCGGTATTCTTCCCAACAGCACGGTAGCGCCAAACAGCATGGAAAGTGACAGAATGGCCAAATCCAGGTATTCCAACAGCGTGTTGTATGCGGGGTAAACCCTGCCTATCTGGTAGTAGCCGCTGCTGGGTTGGAACAGTTCGGGTACAATCCATAATGAATAGTTGACCAAGTAGATGACCAAAAGCAGCCCTAGCGACTTGTGGATTGCTGTGTTAACGGTGTTTCTTTGGGGTTGAAGTTTAGGTAAAATAAAAAACAGGAAAATGGCGTTGATCAGGAAATAGAAAATGTTGCCGCCCTGAACCATTATTCCCAAATACTCGGAAGCAGATATATAGGTATTCATGTAAAGTTAACTTGGTTATACAAAGGTACACAAAAATAAGACTCAAAAAAAAGAACCGGCTGATATCGGTTCGATGTCTGCCGGCTCTTTGTTGTCCAATGTGAATAATCTATTTATTTTACGAAAGTGTAGTACATTTTCTTATAGATATATTTTCCAATACGTTTTAGCAGTTCCTTTATGTAGGCCATGATTGTTTGTTTTTGTTTGACACAAATTTATGGTTGTAAGGCTGGTTTGCTTGTACAATTTGTGAATGTGTCGTGTACAAATCGTGAAAACTGTCTGTTTATAGAAGAAATTCGTCCCTAAAACTGAAAATATCCTAGAAAGGCCTCGTGTGGGTTGATAAAAAAACGGGTGCGTTGTCTTACGCACCCGTTTACTTTATGTTTCCAACAGTTGGAAGAGCCGATTAATACTGCTCGCCACCGTTGTTATGGTCGAAACCTTCGTTGTTGCCGCCTTCGTTATTGTGGTTGTGGAAGTTGCGGTTGTCTCTGCGGTCACCACCGTCACGGCGAGGTCCACGGTCGCCACCACGGAAGCCACCACGGTCACCACCGTCGCGGCGAGGTCCACGGTCACCACCACGGAAGCCACCACGGTCGCCATCGCGGCGAGGTCCACGGTCGCCACCCTCACGAGGGCCGCGAGGACGTGCTTCTGGTTCTACGTAGCCTTCTGGTTTTGGAAGAAGGTCGCGGTGTGAGAGGCGGAGCTTGCCAGTCTTAGGGTCGATTTCCTTCAAGAGGACTTCAATCTCGTCGCCTTCCTTCAACACATCTTCAACATTTTCGATGCGCTTCCAGTCGAGTTCAGAAACGTGGAGCAAGCCGTCCTTGCCTGGTAGGATTTCAACGAATGCGCCGAATGCAGCCAGGTTCTTAACTATACCTTTGTAGGTTTTTCCAACCTCAGGAACTTCAATAATGCGGTTAATCATAGCCGTAGCAGCATCGATGCTAGCCTTGTCTGGCGATGCGATGCTAACCTCTCCGTGGTCGCCCACCTCTTCAATAGTGATGGTCGCGCCAGTCTCCTTCTGCATGCCCTGGATGGTTTCACCACCCTTACCGATGATGGCACCAATCATGTCCTTAGGAACGTTGAACTTGATGATGCGTGGAACGTTAGGCTTGTAGTCTTCACGTGGAGCAGGAATAGTCTCTTCAATGAGGTTCAAGATGTGCAAACGGCCCAAACGTGCCTGTTCGAGAGCCTTGGCCAGAATTTCGTAGCTCAAACCGTCTACCTTGATGTCCATCTGGGTAGCGGTGATACCGTCGCGGGTACCAGTTACCTTGAAGTCCATGTCGCCGAGGTGGTCCTCGTCGCCAAGAATATCAGAAAGAACGGCGTACTTGTCGCTTTCGGTATCTGAAATCAGACCCATAGCGATACCTGCTACCGGTTTCTTGATTTTAACACCTGCATCCATCAATGCCAAACAGCCGGCACAAACGGTTGCCATTGACGATGAACCGTTCGATTCAAGAATGTCAGACACAACACGTACGGTGTAAGGAATATCTTCAGGAATCATGCGCTTCAGTGCGCGCAAAGCCAAGTTACCGTGACCGATTTCGCGGCGGCCAACACCACGCTGTGGCTTAGCGTCGTTAGTAGCGAATGGAGGGAAGTTGTAGTGGAGAAGAAATTTCTCGGTGCCCTGAACGGTAGCTTCGTCAACCAGTTTCTCGTCGAGTTTGGTACCGAGGGTTACGGTAGACAACGACTGGGTTTCACCACGGGTGAAGATGGCCGATCCGTGAGGGGTTGGCAGGTAGCCTACCTCGCACCAGATAGGACGGATCTCGTCGGTCTTACGGCCGTCGAGGCGGATGCGCTCGTCTAACAATACACGGCGAACAGCGTCACGCTCAACGTCGTGGTAGTAGCGTTGGATCATTGCTACAGGAATGTCGGCCTCGTCAACGCCTGCGAAATTGTTGGCGATGAAGTCGTCGTAGATGGCACCGAACTGTTTGCCACGCTCAGCCTTGTTGGCAATAGCGCTTCTTGCCACGCTCTTCGCTCTCTCGTAGCACTGCTCGCGTACCTTGGCACGCAATTCTTCGTCGTTTTCTTCGTGGTTATATTCACGCTTAGGCTTGTTGACCAATGCGGCCAACTCTTCCTGGGCGATACACTGCTTCTTGATGGCTTCGTGTGCGAACTTGAGGGCTTCGAGCATAACGTCTTCCGAAACCTCGTCCATTTCACCTTCTACCATTGATATATCTTTGTAGGTGGCGCCTACCATCAGTTCAAGGTCGGCGTTCTCCAATTCAGTGGCGCTCGGATTGATCTTGAACTCGCCGTTGATTCTTGCAACACGCACCTCTGAAATAGGGCCGTGGAATGGAATGTCTGAAACTGCAATGGCTGCTGATGCAGCCAAACCTGCCAATGAGTCTGGCATGACGTCTGGGTCTGCCGAGAACAGGGTTATGTTGACAAATGTGTCTGCATGATAGTTGTCTGGAAAGAGTGGGCGTAGTGCACGGTCTACCAGACGTGAAATAAGAATCTCATAGTCCGATGCTTTACCCTCGCGTTTGGTAAAGCCACCTGGAAAACGGCCTGCTGACGCGAATTTCTCTTTGTATTCGACTGTCAATGGCATGAAATCGGTGTCTGGTTTCGCCTCTTGGGCACTTGTAACTGTGGCAAGGAGGTAGGTTCCGCCACATTTTACCATCACTGCTCCGTCCGCTTGCTTTGCTAATTTACCTGTTTCAATAGTGATGGTCCTTCCATCACCCAAGTCAATTGTCTTCTCAATTGGTGTGGGTTTAATCATGGTTTAATAATTTTTTTAACATCTTTTTATCTGCCACACTGTGTGGCAGGGTTTCTACAATAATATGGCAATTTACGACTTTTTGACGAAAGGGAGATTCTACAATTGAAAAAAAATAACGTCTAATAACATATTTTAGCAGTCGGCGCACAATAAACGCTTGTTTGATGTCACTTGTTTAAAAGTGGACCATTCTCTGTTCTTATTCCCTACAAGTGCTTATTTTTGTACTTACGAACGGCTAATTGTTTATGAAATGAGTTCTAGAAAGAAAATAAAGTGGGGCATTGCCCTGTTTCTGGTTGTTGGCCTGGGTATTTGGATTTCTTGCCGGTGGAGTGTCTGGTTTGGCAATCCGCCTGAATTTCCCTATGAGACCCGCCCCGAACCGCACCGTGTGCTGCTCACAATGGGTACTAACGGACCGCACAGCCGTATTGTGACTTGGCAGGCCGATACGATGGCACAAGAGGGTAAACTAATGGTATACATGCTGCCGGAAGGGAGTAAAGAAATAGCGTATTACTATAAGGCCAGCTGCGAGGTGGTGGAAACGCGTGGCGGAAAGGTCGCTTTTTACCGTGCGGCATTCAATTTGGACGATTTGCGTCACAGTGTAAACGGTTACCAGTTCTCTGTGGAAACGGCTGGTAAGAAGAGCGGTATTTATAAAATCAGTCTTCCCGATAGTAAGGATGCTACCTCGTTCATTTTTATGGGTGATGTGCAGGATACAGCTAGGGGATTGTCGCACAACTTGTTTAAAGCGATTGACCGGCAGCATGCCGATGCCGATTTCTGGCTGTTTGGCGGTGACTTGGTCGAACGCCCTATCGACGGTTATTGGCAGGTCGCTTTCGACGATTTAGATTCTATTGCGACCCGGAAGCCTGTTTTGGGCATTAGTGGAAACCATGAATACCTGAAGGGACTTGTCAAGCAGCTTGACCCGAGGTTTGGGCACGTGTTCGGCTATTTCCAGAGCAGTAAGGTCGACGACAACCATGTGTTCAGTTTTGCCTATGGCGGGGCTCGTTTCTTCTTGCTCGACAGCAACACCGATGCCTGGAACCTGCCGGCACAACGCAGTTGGCTGAAGGAACAGTTAGGCGCTTGCCAAGAGAAGTGGAAGATTGTGGTGTTGCACCATCCGCTTTACAGCAACAAGGGCAAGCACTACAACCCGATGGTGAAGTGGGCGTTTGCCGACTTGGTGAAGACCTATGGGGTCGACTTGGTGCTTCAGGCTCACGAGCATGTGTATGCCCGTTGGAACGACAAGGACGAGCAGGGCAACTATATGGCACCTTTGTACCTGAGTACTTATTGCTCGCCAAAACAATACCAGCTTCACTTCAGCGTACCCGAAGACCGTATTGGCACCAACGACCGTTTTTACCAGTGTATAACCTATGACGCCGATTCATTGAGCATCTGGACTTACACGGCTAGCGACCATAAGCCTTACGACCACGTCTGCATCACGAAAGATGCTGGGGGCTATAGGGTGGCCGATGCCATGCGTGGCGCGCCGCAAAAGGTGGAAATCTCTAACTGGTTCAAACTGAACAAGGGACGCCACCTAAAAGAGTACGAAAAAGAGATTGAAGACTGGAAAAACAGACAGTAATCTTATAAAAGAGCGTCCCCTGCAACACGCCGTGTTGCGGGGGACGCTCTTTTTTTATTCCTTAAATTCCTCGTTTTCCTCGCCTTTGTTTGCGAGACGGAGGTAATCGCCTTTTTTAGAGAAGCACAACTCTACAACTTCGGGCTTTTCGTTCTTTATCTTTTCAGTCTTTACCATATATCCGTAGTCTTTACGGATGATGCGGTGTATAAGTCTGTTCGGATAGTTCTTGCTCATATACTTCATCATAAGCGAAGGGAAGAAGCTGGCAAAATTGGCCGGAATGGTCTGCCCTTTCGGCATTTCCACCCTTTCGAAGTGTCCCATGCGGTCAAATTCCAGGTAGATGCCGCTTTGCAGGTCCACGCTGTATTCGAAGTTCTGGTCGATGGTGGCGGTGGTAATGGCGTCATCGGCAAAGTACTTGTTCAGTACGGTAGTTACCTGCGACGGCAGTTTTTTCACATCGTTCGGCATATATTTGCCGTTGCGGGCGAAGTGGAGTTCTTCTTTTCCCGACAGCGTTACCGTAAGGCGTCTTCTGCGCGAGCGGTCTAAACGCTTGATGGTCTTGCCTTGTGTGTTTTCTTTCAGGTAGGCTTGCGTTTTAGGCGGCAGCAGGCTCATAATTTCGTTGGTCATCTCGTTTTTGTGCATGCTGATCTTGTCCCATTCGCCTTCCGCGTCAAAGCAGACTTCAATGCCGTTGTCGAGTATCACCGCTATTTCGTCGTTGTCGGAAAACAACACCGTGTCGATGTTGGTGTTGAGTTTCTTGATTGTGGCGTTGGCCTCCCTCGGCAGTTTTTTCAGGTATTGTTGTTGTATTGAGTCGGCAACTGAAGAACTGCTGTTGTTGGTGCAAGAGGATGTTGCTCCTAGTGCGAGGAATGCGATAGCGCTTCCTAACAAGGCATATTTAGAAAGTTTCATAATAATCTTGTTTTATACTGTGTGACCCAAAATTATACAATTTTTCTCTAATTGGGTCTTACTTTTCCGATTTTTCAAGAAAACGTCAGATTTCCGAAGCCAACATAAAAAAAGAAAAGGCTTCCTTAAGGAAGCCTTTCTTTATATTGATTTCTTATGGATTATTTGTCGTCTTTGATGTCACCCTTGGTGTCCATAGTGGTACCGCTGGTTTCCATACCTTCGGTAGGGTCGCAATCGCTCTGGGTACCGATACCGCAGTATTCCTTCAAAGAGTCGAAAGCCTTGTAGTAGTCAAGGCTGGCAGCGCGTTCCCAGTCAAGAGCTGCAGCTTCAACGTCGCCTTCCTTGTAACGGAGGTGACCACGGTTGTAGTAAGCTTTAGCGAACTGAGGGGTAAGTGCAATAGCCTTGTTGTAGTCTTTCAACGCAGCCTTGTCGTCGCCCTGTTCTGCGTAAGAGTTACCACGGTTGTAGTAAGCCTCAGCGAACTTAGGGTTGATGGCGATAGCCTTGTTGTTGTCCTCAATTGAGCCCTTGATGTCACCCAACTCCTTGCGTGCAACTGCGCGGTTGTAGTATGTAAGGAAGTCTTTGCTTTGCTTTGATAATACAATGTCGTAAGCATCCTTTGCGCCCTTATAGTCGCCTAAACGGAACTTAGCGTTACCAAGGTTACCATAGGCTTCGGTGAACTTAGGGTTCAATTCCAATACCTTGTTAAAACTTACGATTGCTTCTTTATATGAACCCATTCTATATGAACGGATGCCATCGTTGAAGTAATCTGTAATGGTTTTCTGCTTCTGTGCGAAAACGCTACCTACAGAAAGTAAACCTGCAGCTAAAACAATAAAAAACTTCTTCATAAACTATTTTATGTATTCCACCTTCCCTGGGTGAAAGTTTAATTTTTCATTTTAAACTGGGTGTGTGGGAACCCGCACCCGACTTCAATATGGTGCAAATATAAGAATAAATGTTAATAGCATACAAAGAAACCGCACTTTTTTTGTGCACTATGGATGTTTTTAAAGAAATGGATTGCCAGTTGGGAAAATCGTATTATCTTTATTGTATAGCATGATTGTTTTAAGGTGTTGGAACAACATCAGAGAAATACACAAACTGGTTAATAACGATTAATGATTTAGTACCATGAATAATAAGAAGAATCTCGTAGAAATACATTGTAAGAATAATGGTGTGACTAAACTCTACGAAGCGGGTACCAGCCTGCTGGAAATTTATGCCGACTTGAAGCCCGATATGAAGCAGGGTGTGATTGTGGCGAAGTCGAACAATGTGACTAAAAATCTCGACTTCAGGGTTTACAAGCCGAAAGAAATCGAATTCCTGGGCCTCGAAAGCCCTTCTGGGCAGCGCGCCTACATCAGGTCGCTTACTTTTATTATGTATAAGGCCGTGCGTGAGGTGCTTCCCGGCCTGCGCCTGAGGGTGGAGCACCCCATCTCTGGCGGATATTACTGCTTGCTGATTAATGCCGATAACAAGTTGGTTCAACCTACCGCTGAACAGGTGAAACAGCTGAAGGTGGTTATGGACCGTGTAATTGACCAAGACCTGCCTTTTGAACTGGACACGATCAGCACCGAGAAGGCTTTGGAAATTTTCCGTGCCGATAAGGCGTTCGACAAGGTGGCGTTGTTGGAAAGTGTTGGCGACATCTATGCGCAGATATACAGGTTGGACGATGTGTACGACTACTACGATAGCGCCCTCGCTCCATCTACTTCTTTCATCACTCTGTACGACCTCAGGCTCTTCCACGACGGTCTGTTGCTACAAGTGCCGTCGGCTAGCGACTCTTCTGTTCTGGAGAAGTTCGAGGAACAGGACAACCTGTTCAACGCTTTTGCTGAACATGCGAAGTGGAACGAACTGATGAAGGTGTCTAATGTGGGCGACCTTAATATTACAACGAAGCCTAGCAAGGGACAAATGCAGCTGACGGGTGGAAATGCCGGCCTGCTCATTACGCTTGCCGAAACGCTGCAGGAAAAGAAGATTGACCATATTGCCGATATGGTGGTGTCGGACCCTAAACGGAAGGTGGTGCTTATTGCCGGCCCTTCGTCTTCTGGTAAAACCACGTTTAGCAAGAAGTTGAGCATTCACCTTGCGATAAATGGTAAGAACCCGATTCCGTTCTCGATGGACGAGTATTTCGTGAACCGTGAAGATACCCCTAGAGACGAGAATGGCGATTATGACTTTGAGTCTGTTCACGCTATCGACATTCCTTTCTTCAACCAACAGCTGAACCAGATGCTGGCTGGTGAGGAGGTGGAACTGCCTCGCTACAACTTTGGTACCGGTAAGCGCGAGCCTAGTGGCAAGAAGATTAAGCTCAACGACAACTCTATTTTGGTTATTGAGGGTATTCACGGCCTGAATCCGGAACTTACCGCACAGATTCCGGAAGAGAACAAGTTCCGTATTTACGCGTCTGCTCTGACGACCATCTCTATTGACGACCACAACTGCATTCCGACTACCGACAACCGCCTGTTGCGCCGTATTGTGCGCGACTACAACTACCGTGGTTACTCGGCAGAAGACACCATTAACCGCTGGGCCAGTGTGCACCGCGGCGAGGAGAAGTGGATCTTCCCATTCCGTGAACTGGCCGATGTTATGTTCAACTCGGCCCTCGTCTTCGAGTTGCCGGTGTTGAAGCGCTACGCGATGCCAATCTTAAGCCAGGTTCCTCAACACAGTCCGGCCTATTCCGAAGCCCACCGCTTGCTGAAGTTCTTGGGCTATTTCAATATGATTGCCGACAGCGACATTCCTTCAACCTCGCTTTTGCGCGAATTCTTTGGAGGCAGCTCGTTTAACTATTAATACGGTTGCTAGAATACGGCTCGGTGCCGTATTGTTATACGCTTGGCTGGGGCACGCCCCGGCCAAGCTTTTTTTATGCCTTTTTGCGGACTATGGTACTGGCTACCACCTCCCCCGCCCTTGGTCAAACATACCCTATATGTGGTATTCGGACGATGAAAAAATCACTGATTTGTGGGATTATATAAGACTTTTCCATTGTCTAATTTTGTATCGTTAAAAATGAGGGATGAGAAGTTGGTGGAGGTTATGAAAAACTGCGAATCCCTTCTCGCTCTATATTATGGGTAAATTAAAAAAGATTAAGAAAAATGGCTAGAGTGAATTTATTGACACCAGACCAGTTGACTGGTAGTGCTAAGGAGGCTTATAATAAGCTCGCAGAAAATAACAAGGTAACGAACATGAAGCTTGTAATGCTTCAGGACTATGGTACCTACTTGGCCTTTATGGGCTGGTACGATTCGTGGGGTAGCTTGGTGAAGATTGTTGGAACACGCGCCGCTACCATTTATGCACATGCGGTTTCTACCACGAACGGCTGTATGTTGTGCTCGCTCTTCTTCATCAGCGACCTTAAGGAACTTGGACTGGATCCGAACGCACTGGAACTTGAAGAGCACGAAAAGGTGCTTGTGGCTTTGGGACAGCAGATTGTGAAAGACCCTACCAAAGTGTCGGATGAACTGTTCGACTCGTTAAGGAAATTCTATAACGACCAGCAGATTGTGGCAATTGTTGGCTTCGCTGCCCAAATGCAGGCAACAAATAACTTTAATTCGGTGCTGGGTGTTGATGTCGACAAGCGTTTGCTGCCGATTAAAGACCAGTTCAAGCCTGCTACTTGGAGAAAAGATATTAAATAAATCTTTATTGACAATTGTTTAGTTTGTGATTAGGTACGTATAAACATGGTTGATTTTGAGTATTATAATCCCGCAAAAATCGTTTTTGGCGAAAATTCGGTCGACAAAATCGGTGATTTGCTAAAAGAATATAAGGTGTCGAGCCTGCTGTTGGTCTATAGTGGCGAGTTTATCAAGTCGCTGGGCATATACGGCAAGGTGAAAGACGCTGCCGCCGCTCTGGGTATTGATTTTTACGAAAACGGCAATGTGGTGCCTAACCCGTCTATTGAGTTGGTCAGAGAACTGGTCGTACTGGGCAAGGAGAAAAATGTGGACTTTGTCCTTGCTGTTGGTGGCGGAAGCGCTATCGATACCGCAAAGGCTACTGCACTTGGCATTCCTTATGAGGGCGATGTGTGGGATTTCTTTGAGAAAGGGGTGTCTCCCGAAACGGTTCTCCCTTTGGGGGTTATTTCTACACTTCCTGCCAGCGGGTCGGAAACCAGCAACGCCGCCATTCTTTCTAATGGTGTGTGGAAACTGGGGTTTGAGGATAACCGTATTATCCCGAAGTTCGCAATTATGAATCCGGCCTATACGGTCGGACTCCCCAACTTCCAAACTTTTGCCGGGGTGGCCGATATCTTGTCGCACTTGCTGGAAAGGTATTTTTCTGACGTTAAGCACACCGATGTTACCGACTATCTGATAGAAGGGGCTGTGCAGGCGCTGCTGGTGAACGGGAAAAGGCTGAAGACGAATCCGAAAGACTTGAATGCCAGGGCCGAAATCCAGTGGCTTGCCACTGTTGCCCATAACAACATACTAGATACCGGCCGTATTGGCGACTGGGGCTCGCACCGTATCGAACACGAGTTGAGCGGACAGTATGGTATTACCCACGGAGAGGGTATGGCTGTTGTGCTGCCTGCATGGGTGAGGTATGTGGCAAACGTCAAGCCTTGGAAACTCTCGCAACTTGCGGTCAGGGTCTTCCACGAAGACGCCTACAATCACACCGAGGCTGAAAACGCGTTGGCGTTGGCCGATCACCTTGAACATTTCTTCAGGGAACTCGGCCTCAGAACCCGGCTTCCTGAACTGGGCATCGATGACAAGTATTTCGCCGATATGGCGAAAAGGGCTACCAGAAACGGCACGGTAGGCCATTACTTGCCGCTCGACGAACATATTTTCGTCGAGATTTTGAAAATTGCCCAATAAACGACTGTTTATTTTATAGTTTGTGACCTTTTTCCAGGCTGTCGCTTCGTTTTTTGTGACGGAGCGACAGCTTTTTATGTGTAACTCTCTGTTTTGAAGGCTGCCATTTGGTTGTTGCCCATGCCGATGGTGAAAAATGGGGGCGGTTGGTTGCCGATAAAAATGGTGTGCGGTGCAGATTTTTTTAATTTTCACAAAATGATAGTGTATCATAGAATAAAGATAAGCAAAATGTCATTTTGTACTACATATCTATTAAATTAGAACTTTTTGTAAGCATGTAGTAATAAATGGTAAGTGTTTGTCAACTTAAAACGTAACTTTTATTATCAAAAAAATATGTGGATAAGTTTTTTTCTACGGGATTTTATACTACTTTTGCCGTACGAATTAAAAAAACATAACACATAGTAAAATGAAGATGCATAATTTTAATGCAGGTCCTTCTATCCTCCCACGCGAGGTTATTGAAGATACTGCAAAAGCAGTTTTGGATTTCGAAGGCCACGGTCTTTCAATTCTCGAAATCAGCCACCGCGCAAAATACTTCCAGCCAGTTGTAGACGAGGCTGAGGCATTGTTCAAGGAATTGCTTAACATTCCTGACGGCTACAAGGTTCTTTTCCTTGGTGGTGGTGCTAGCTTGGAATTCTGCATGGTCCCTTACAACTTCCTTCACAAGAAGGCTGGTTATGTTAACACTGGTGTATGGGCTAAGAAGGCAATGAAGGAAGCTAAGCGCTTCGGTGAGGTTGTTGAGGTTGCTTCTAGCGCCGACACTACTTACAACTATTTGCCAAAGGGTTACTCTGTACCAACTGATTTGGATTACCTCCACATCACTACCAACAACACTATTTATGGTACTGAGTTGCACGCTGATCCAAACGTTCCTGTACGTTTGATCGCTGATATGTCTTCTGATATCTTCTCTCGTCCAATCGACGTTGCTAAATACGACTGTATCTACGGTGGTGCCCAGAAGAACTTGGCTCCTGCTGGTGTTACTTTCGTAATTGTTAAGGAAGACGCTTTGACTAAGGCTGAGGGTGAAATCCCAACTATGTTGGATTACCGCACTCACGTTGCTAATGGCTCTATGTTCAACACTCCTCCAGTGTTGCCTATCTACACCGCTCTCTTGAACCTCCGTTGGATTAAGAAGCAGGGTGGTGTTAAGGAAATGCAGCGTCGTGCTGAAGAGCGTGCCAACTTGCTCTATGGCAAGATCGACAGCAGCAAGATCTTCAAGCCAACTATCGCTGACAAGAACGATCGTTCTTACATGAACATCTGCTTCGTTTTGAAGGACGAGTACCTCGACAGAAAAGAAGAAATCGAAAAGGACTTCATGGCTTTCGCTACTGAAAGAGGTATGGTCGGCATCAAGGGTCACCGTTCTGTAGGTGGTTTCCGTGCTTCTTGCTACAACGCTCTTCCTTTGGAAAGCGTTAAGGCTTTGATTGAGTGCATGGACGAATACGAGAAGAAGTTCTAATCAAACAGAATAAACAACTTGCAGAAAGGCCGGCTCTTTTAAGCAAGCCTTTCTGCTTTTTTTAATTATAACACAAAAAATCATGACAAAAGTACTTATAGCAACCGAAAAGCCTTTCAACGGTGCGGCTGTTGCACAAATCGAAGGCATTCTTGTAAAAGCTGGTTTTGAAGTGGCAAAACTCGAAAAATATACCGAAAAGTCTCAGTTGCTCGCTGCTGTTGCTGATGTTGACGCTATCATTATCCGTAGCGACAAAATCGATGCTGAGGTTTTAGATGCCGCTAAGAACTTGAAGATTGTTGTTCGTGCCGGTGCTGGTTACGATAACGTTGACCTTGAAGCTGCTACCGCACACAAGGTTTGTGTTATGAACACTCCTGGTCAGAACGCTAACGCTGTTGCTGAGTTGGTATTCGGTATGTTGGTATATGGTGTACGTAACTTCTTCAACGGTAAGTCTGGTTCTGAATTGATGGGCAAGAAGTTGGGTATCCTTGCTTTCGGTAATGTTGGCCGTAATGTTGCCCGCATTGCAAAGGGCTTTGGTATGGAAGTTTTCGCTTACGATGCTTTCTGCCCTGCCGAGGCTATCGAAGCTGCTGGCGTTAAGGCTGTTGCCAACCAGAATGAGCTTTTCAAGAACTGCGACATCGTTTCTTTGCACATTCCTGCAACTGCTGAAACTAAGAACAGCATCAACTACGCTATGTGCAGCCAGATGAAGAAGGGTGCTATCCTTGTCAACACTGCCCGTAAGGAAGTTATCAACGAGGCTGAACTCCTCAAGTTGATGGCTGAACGCGAAGACTTCAAGTACATCACCGACATCATGCCTGATGCTGATGCTGAGTTCAAGAAGTTCGAAGGCCGCTACTTCTCTACTCCTAAGAAGATGGGTGCTCAGACTGCTGAGGCTAACACTAACGCTGGTGTTGCTGCCGCTAACCAGATTGTTGGCTTCATCAAGGACGGTATCACCAAGTTCCAGGTTAACAAGTAAAAATACCTTCCCTGCATCGAGTGGGGAGATAAATAAAACTATCGCACCGCTGTTGGACAATTCCTACAGCGGTGCGTTTTTTTGTCTTGTACCAATACCATGCGGTGCTGGAGTCTTACGGAAATATAAGCGTTGGGTAGCGGGGAGTGTGGTAATAACACTTACCCTCCTTCCTCGTTTATTGGCGGAGTATTTACAACTTGAATTTTCCCTTTACAAAGAAGTATTGGTCGTCTATCACCACTACGGCAACGGGGCTGCCCTTGTAGAAGGCTACTTTAAGGCCTTTGAACTGCTTGCGGACCGGTAGGCTGTTGATGCGTATAAAGCAGATGTCGCCCTCGGCGGGCTGTAGTTTGCGGAACTCGCTTTCGCTGATAGGGGTCGATTTTCTCAGCATCTGCATCACGTATTTGCACAGTTTCCACTCTCTCGATACTTTCTCCTGATAGTCGTTTATTTTTTCGCGGTGGCTTTGCAGTATCAGCAGCATAACACTGTCGGTCAGTTGGGGCAACGGTGGGGTGGTGCCTTGCACCTGTAGCTGGTTGCGCTCTAGAAACAGCGTGTCGAGGTAGGTGTACAGGTGGTCGATGGTGTGCTGGCGGATGTGCAGGCTGTTGTTGGCTATCAGTTGGGCGAAGTCGGCATCGAAAAAGGGAACTGTAAGCTCGTATACAAATTCGTCGCTCGTGACGAAGTGGTTGTTGGTATAGTTCAAACTCCTCTTTTCCAGTCGTCCTTTCTCGGTCAGTGCCTTCGGCTCCGATATGCCCGAAAATTTGAGCAAGGTGTCAGTCGCCTGCAGAATTTTTGCCAGTGCGTCGAGTTGGTCGCGTTTGCGGTGTTCGAAAGAAAGTAGAAATGGCAGGCGCGAGGTGTCTTGGCTGATGATGGTCTGTTTGAGCAGGTTGTCGTAGTTCTTTGCCAGTACTTTTCCGTAGCTGTTGGCGAAGGCTTTCTGCCACAGCATTTGGAACTCCTCTCTGTCTGTCTGCAGCAGTTGCAGGTCGGGGTCGGTGCCTAGTTCCATGTAGTCGGGATAGCCTCTTTCTAGCGCTTGTTTGAGGGCTGCTTTGCACGAATCGGCTTTGCCCATGCGCCCATAGCAGCAGGCCAGGTTGTAAAAGGGTATAATGCTGCTGTCGCCCATTGCAATGCTCTGTTTGTAGAGGTTGCAGGCCAGTTGCATCTCTTGCTTGCGGTAGGCGGTAATGGCCGCTGTGCGAACATCGGCTATCGAGTCAATTTGGGCAATGCTAAGGTCTGCCGCCTGTATGGTGGATGCCAACAAGATGGAAATGATAATGTGCAAAATACGCTTCATAGCTCCGACTTTAGTGGTTGATGAAAAAAAGTCCTTCCGTGCAATCCTGCACGGGAGGACTTCTGCAATTAAATAATCACCTTATTCAAAAAAGCTGTCAATTTGAATATTGTATCTTTTCCCTTCCTTTTCAGGAAAGGGTGGGGAGGGATTCTTACTCTATAGTACAACCCGGACGGGTCTGCTTTTGTGGGGTAACGATGCAGAGGCTGCCGTCGCTGTTGACGGTGCTGAGAATCATACCTTGACTTTCAATACCCTTCAGCATACGTGGGGCAAGGTTGGCTATAAAGCAAACCTGCTTGCCAATCAAGTCCTCTGGTTTGTACCATTTGGCAATACCGCTGACGATGGTGCGTCCGCCCATACCGTCGTCAATCTTGAACTGGAGCAGTTTGTCAGCCTTTGGCACCTTTTGGCAGTCGAGTACAGTACCGACTCTGAGGTCGAGTTTGCTGAAGTCGTCGAATGCGATGGTCTCCTTAATGTCGTTTGGCTTCCAGTTCTTTAGCTCGTTTTCTTTCTTGATGCGTTCCAAACGGTCGAGTTGTGCCTGGATGGCGTCGTCCTCAATTTTCTCGAAGAGGAGCGCAGCCTCGCCAATCTGGTGGCCGGCCTTAATCAGGTCGATGCTGCCAATTTCGTTCCAGTTGAATTTGCCGATGTTGAGTTGCTTACGCAGTTTGTCGGTGCTGAAAGGAAGGAATGGCTCGAATGCGATGCTGAGGTTCGCACAGATCTGGATGGAGATGTTCATAATGGTCTTGACACGCTCTGGGTCGGTCTTGGCCAGTTTCCAAGGTTCTGTTTCCGCCAAATACTTGTTACCGATGCGGGCCAGGTTCATCACCTCTTTCAAGGCGTCGCGGAAGCGGAAGTTGTCGAGGTAGTTGTCCATCTCCTTGCGGGTGTCGCTGAATTCGGCAAGTATCTGCTTGTCGTAGTCAGTCAGTTCTCCGCGTTCAGGAACTACTCCGTTATAGTACTTGTTGGTGAGGACTACCGAACGGTTGACGAAGTTGCCGTAAATGGCAACCAACTCGCTGTTGTGGCGGGTTTGGAAGTCCTTCCAGGTGAAGTCGTTATCTTTGGTTTCTGGTGCGTTTGCGGTCAGCACGTAACGCAGTGTGTCTTGCTTGCCAGGGAAGTCAACCAGATATTCGTTCAACCATACGGCCCAGTTGCGCGAGGTTGAAATCTTGTTGCCTTCCAGGTTCAAGAATTCGTTGGCTGGCACGTTGTCTGGCAGTATGAAGCTGCCTTCTGCCTTCAACATGGCAGGGAACACGATGCAGTGGAATACGATGTTGTCTTTACCGATGAAGTGGATCAGACGGGTGTCTGAGTCCTTCCACCATTTTTCCCAATCGTTAGGAAGCAACTCTTTGGTGTTGCTGATGTAGCCGATAGGGGCGTCGAACCATACGTAAAGCACTTTGCCTTCGGTGTCGGGTAGTGGCAACGAGATACCCCAGTCGAGGTCTCGGCTGACGGCACGCGGTTTCAAACCCATGTCGAACCAGCTTTTACACTGTCCGTACACGTTGCTTTTCCATTCTTTGTGGTCGTTGAGAATCCACTTCTCCAACCATTGCTGGTGGCGGTCAAGCGGCAAATACCAGTGTTTGGTTTTGCGGAGTACTGGCTTTGAATTGCTGATGGTAGACACAGGGTCGATAAGCTCGAGCGCGCTAAGGTCTTTACCGCATTTCTCGCACTGGTCGCCGTAGGCGCCCTTGTTGCCGCAGTGTGGGCAGGTGCCGGTTACATAGCGGTCTGCCAAAAACTGCTTGGCTGTCTCGTCGTACAGCTGGTCGCTTTCCTGTTCAATGAACTCGCCTTTGTCGTACAGGGTCTTGAAGAAGTCCGATGCCACTTGGTGGTGGGTCTTCGAGGTTGTACGAGAATATATGTCGAAGGAAATACCGAATTCTTCGAATGATTTCTTAATGATGCCGTGGTAACGGTCTACAATATCCTGTGGATTTACGCCTTCCTTTTTCGCCAAAAGGGTGATAGGCACTCCGTGCTCGTCGCTACCGCCGATGAAGAGGACGTCTTCGCCCTTCAAACGGAGCCAACGCACATAGATGTCGGCTGGAACATAAACGCCTGCCAGATGGCCGATGTGGACTGGACCATTGGCATAAGGCAGTGCCGACGTTACAAGGGTACGCTTGAATTTCTTATCCATGTTGTATAATCCTTTCTTTTTCAAAATGCAAATATACTGAAATTATTGTTTCAGTTTTTGGGCAGATTTGAAAACATATCAACTAGATGCATTTATTCGCCTATATCCTCTTTGCCTGTGGTCGGAATCTGCTTTCTGCTGGCGAAAACTGGCGTCGGCTACCGATTTATCCGGTACTTTTTGCCGTTCTGTATATAGATGCCGTTGGGTAAGCCTTGCAGGCTGTTGCCGTCTTCCGGCTGGTGTCGGACCAAATGACCGTATAGGTCGTATACCCAAGTCTGCCTGTTGGCGGCTTGGCCGTCTCTTATGGTTGGCAGGCTGGTGAACTCTTTGACGATGGTATCTGGGCAGACAATGCCTTCCGCATAGGTGGGCCAGGTTTCCTTGTAGGCGTCGATAGCTGTGGGCGGTACCGCAAGGAAGGGAAACGCTAACTCGTCGACGTTTGACGTTGTGCCGGCAATGTCGCTGTTGATGTCGCTGCTGTTGACAAACGCGTTTGTCCCTATTGTTGGCGGTGTCTCTGCGCTCAGAAATACGGTGTCCAGATTGGTTTGGTCGAAGGCGAACTTGCCTATTTCTACCAAACTGGCGGGTAAGTCGATGCGGCTGATGTTGTGGCAGTAACGGAATGCGTAGTTGCCGATGCTCTCTAGCCCTTCCGGCAGGTCAACCTCTGTTGCCCGACAGTCGGCGAAAGCGTAGTTGCCGATGTGTGTCACGCCCTCTTCTACTACAATTTTCCGGATGCTTTTCGCGTATGGCGTATACCACGGCACTTCAAGTCGGGCGCTGTAGTCTGCCATAGAGCCGGTTCCGCCGATGGTCAGTACCGAATCGGTGCTGAAGTTCCAAACTGTCCCCTCTCCACAATCGCCTTCCGCAATTGTAGCGCCAAACAGGCTGGTTGGAGCGGAGAGTAGACTTGCGAGCAGTAGTTGCTGCAGTTTATTCGCCATCGCCCTCTTCCCCTCCGTCTTCAATTTCATACGATGAGGTGCAGATGATGTCATCTCCAAGTTTGATGAAGGTTATTTCTGGTTCTTCAAAAACTAATTTCTTATCCATAATTGTTTTATGTGTTAGGTGTGTCGGGTTTTGTTTTATTCGGCGTAGCCGGTGGTAGCCGCAGCAGATTTCTTTAGCTTTGCCACTGGGGCGGTTTGGGTGTTTGCGGTGACTTGGAATTTCTTCCCGTTCACGATGTAGATGCCTTTGCCTAATCCGTTGAAACAGGTTGAAGGTTCAGCGTTGGCGCGTACCAAGCGGCCTTGAATGTCGAAGACGTCTACATTTTCCGAAAGATTGTCTTCGCTCTCGGTTACGATAACACCCGTAAGCTCGTTGTCTACCATCAGTCCTAATGTTGCCGAGGTGATGTCCTCGTCAAGCCCAAGCCGGAAGCCGGCACGGAAAGGGGAAAGATTTATCTTCTTGTACTTTTTCAACTTTCCTCCCGAGAAGATGATGTAGGAGTAGTGGTCGTCGCTGATGTACGATGCCACTTCGTATTCACCGAAATTGGTCAGGTTGTCGTAAACAATTTCGTTTATCTCGTTTGTGCCCTTTATCGTCACGTTTCTTGCACCGTCTTCCAGTATGGTGGTTTCTGCATCTTCTGGCTTTATTGCGTAAGGGGTGTTGGCTTCGGTTGTTTCTTGCTCGAACGAAGAGAAGTGTACGTTTGTCCCGTCGAATCCGCTAAAGATGTAGAGGTTGCCTTTCAGGTAGTCGGTTGGGATGTCGGCTGGCAGTACCATTGTGACGATTGCCGATGCTGTTGCCGCTCTGTTGTAGGTTAGGGTGTCGACGGTAATGTCGAAATCAGAATGGAAAGGCTGGCCGTCTATAAGGTGGAAGGTGTTGCAGGAGTAGGTCCCGTCGCTGTTTTTCAACACAACGTTGTGTCCGCCAATGTTGGTGTTTGTGGTTACAAGGAAGCTGTTGTCGGCTGGCGTATAGTTGGTGCCCGCTGACCAAACCAAAGGCTCGTATGTGCCGTCTGCATGGTAGATAATGTCTAACTCGCTAGCATTGGAGTAAAGCGAGTCGCCCTCCAGTTCGTGCAGATAGACGGTTCCACCCTCGAAAACGGGGTAAGGGTCTGTGCCTAGGGTCTGCTTCCAAACTGAAGTTCCGTTGTTTAGCAGGTAGGTAACTGCGCCCGAGGCAAAGTCTGCAATCTGTTTGGGCGTCGCATTGTTGGTCGAGTTGCTGAAATTGTAGGTTGCTTCCGAGTTGTAAAAACAATTGCTTATTGCAGGGTTGTGGTTCCCAAATAGGATGCCGTGGTTGGTGCTTGCTCCTACTGTTGTGATGTTACCGTAGTTGAAACAAGATGTGGCGTTTGTGGCGCTTTCTGAAGTTACATATCCAACTAGGCCTCCTACGTAATTGGAGCCTGTAATATTGCCATAATTAGCGCAATTGGCTAATGTGCCCTTGAAATAGCCTGTTATGCCTCCTACATAATTTGTTCCTGTGATGTTCCCCCAATTGATGCTGTTAGAGATAGTGCAATTGCTTCTCTTGCCAAGAATTCCTCCAACGTTGCTAGTTGCGGTTACGGAACAGTAATTCTGACAATTGGTGATGGTTGAATTTTGTGCGGCTGCTCCAACTATTCCTCCTGTTGTCTCATTACCGATGACTTGACCTGTTACGGAAAGATTGCTGATTTCAGCACTATAAATGTATCCGAATAGTCCTATCCCCATATATTCGGTTTGTGTCCCGTCCACGTAGAGATTACTTATGGTGTGGTTCCCTCCATTGAAATCTCCATTAAAATATACTGAGGTTGAAGTTCCAATAGGAATCCAGTTCGATTCGTTCGATAAATCAATGTCTTGGGTAAGAATGACGTTTGCTTTTTTTGCCTCGACTTCAGATATTTCTTCTGTCGTATCATCTATGGCTGTGACTGTACCTCCACTGTTTACTGCATCGCGGAAGCTAGCTAACTCTTCTGCTGTTGAAATGTACACATATTTGGTGGCGTTTGCTTGGATAGACAGGCCTACAGATAAGCCCAAAAGCAAAAGGTGATTGATTTTCATATATTGTGGTTTATTTTGTTTGGTTAATTCGACCCCAAAATTAATCCTAATCGTTTAGTTTTCAAATAAAAGTCCGTTTTTTTTCTTGGTTTCGTTTGTGCCAGAACCCTTTTTGTCCACAAACAAGTGTTTCTTTCCTTAAATTTCTGTTTGTTCTGCCTTTTTGGCCGCTCAAAACCCCTAAAACCGACAAAATGGCGGTTTAATATGCTAAATATTTGACATTCAGTCAGTAAGAATGTCTATTTAAGGCGTTGGCACGGGTGTTGCTATAGTTAGGGTGTAAGCGCAATGCTGAAATAGTTCGGCAAAGCCAACTTACACAAGCAACAAGATTAAAAACAATTTAATTATAGGAGATTTTAGAAATGTTTACACCTGCACGCAAAAATTCAGCATTTATTCCTGATGTGTTCAACGTATTTTTTGGTAACGACTGGGCTGAGCCTGTACGTCATATGCGCGAGGTTCGCAAATCCGCTTCTTTGGAACCTGCCATTAACTTGATGGAGAACGACGAGTTGTACCGAGTTGAAATGGCAACCCCTGGAATGCAGAAGGAAGACTTCAACATAAAACTCAATAACGAGGGCGAACTTGTGGTCGCTGTCGAAAAGAAGGAGGAAGCTAAGGCTGAAACGGAACCTGTTTCTGACGAGGCTGCCGATAATAAGGCGAATGAAGTGAAAGACCACTACTGGCGCCACGATTTCTCTTATGCAAAGTTTACACAGACTTTCTCTTTGCCTGAAGATGTGGACTTGGAGGCTATTTCTGCCCGTATGGCCGACGGTGTTCTTACTATTGAACTCCCTAAGAAGAAACCGACTGAACCGGTCGACAATACCCGTTACATTGAAGTGATGTAATTTGTTTTCAGTGATTAGATAGAATCATGTTTTACCATTGTTAATTGTTTAGTGGAAAGGGTGCGCTGCGAAAACGCACCCTTTTTTGATTGCGGATAATTTTTGTACATCACTCAGTGAAATACTGTGTTTGATGACCCTATTAGGGTCTTCCCAATAAAAAAGAGGTGGAAAATTCCACCTCTTTTGGTATCTGAGTGTTGACCGCTACGCTGTTCGCCTTTGCGAACCTATGGGTGAGCGACCGACATGAATTAGTCGAGAATGTTCTTTGAAGGCTTGAATTTTGCCACTTTCTTGGCAGCAATCTTCATGGTTTCGCCAGTACGTGGGTTGCGGCCTTCGCGGGCAGCGCGCTCGTCTACGCTGAATGTTCCGAAACCGATGAGTTGAACGGCGTCATTCTTTTTCAGGGAACCCTGGATTGAAGCGATAATGGCGTCGAGTGCTTTTGTAGAATTTGCCTTAGTAAGGCCAGATTGAGATGCGATGGCATCAATAAGTTCTGATTTATTCATGTAATATTAGAATTAAAAGTATTTATAGCAAAGATATAAAAGTATTGTTTAAATTGTTAATAACTTATGGGAAAATAATAGGATAATTTGCGCATTTTTCTCTCTATTTTGCAAATTTTCAGTCTCCCTTTCTATCTTGCTGTTTTTTCGTTAAATAACGGTTGATTTATCCACGTCCCGATAGTCCATATTCGTCGTTTGCTGCGTCGAGGCGCAGGAAGATGAACAACAATATGGTGAATCCCCATAGCGACGAACCTCCGTAACTGAAGAAGGGTAGCGGTATACCGATAACGGGCGTCAATCCCGTTACCATTCCCACGTTAATGGCGACGTGGAAGAACAATATGCTGGCCACACAGTAGCCGTATATCCGGTTAAAGGCCAGTTTTTGTTTTTCGGCTCGGTTTATTAGTCGTAGCAATAGGGCAGAGTAGAGCAGTAACACTATGGCGCAGCCTATAAATCCGTGCTCTTCGCCTACGGTACAGAAAATGAAGTCGGTGTCTTGTTCTGGCACGTACTTCAGTTTGGTCTGGGTGCCGTTCAAAAAGCCTTTGCCTTCCAATCCGCCCGAACCAATCGCTATTTTACTCTGGTTTACGTTGTAGCCCGACTTCTTAGGGTCGTCGAGCATACCCAGTGTTACCTCAATACGGGTGCGCTGGTGGGGTTGCAGAATTTTATTGAAGGCGAAGCTCGCTCCGTGTGCATAGCCGGTCGAGATGACGAGGAACAATCCTACTAGGAAATAAGAATAGTGCCAGGTCTTCAGTGCTCTGTAGGCTTGGTATAGAATTGCAACCGCTATAGAGATGTAGCACAACGTCAGGAACGATACCGGTATGTTGAATTCTTTGTACGCCAGCACGCCTCCGCCAAACAGCAGGGCGTTTATAATGGCCAAGTCGCGGCAATAGCGCGTGTCTCCAAAATAAACCAGTATAAGGAAGAAGTGGATGATGATGGCGGAAACCAGCACAAGGAAGATACCGAACGATTCTTCCGGCACCGGTGGTATAATGCTTTCTGCGCCAAAACGGATGGCTACGATGAAGAAGACGACGGCACACATACCCGCCAACAGCAGAATGCCGGGGAAGCCTTCGCGATATAGCATGATGAAGAGTGCTGATGTGACGAGCGCCGAACCTGTTTCGTTCTGCAAGATGATGATGGCAAATGGTAGAAACATAATGAGTGCCACCATTCCAGCGTCTATTATGCGCTTTTGGGTGAAGCCCGACCCATGCATAAAGTCGAAGCCGCCCATCAGTTTGGCCAGTGCCAGACAGGTGGCCGTTTTGGCAAACTCGGCCGGTTGCAGGCTTACGGGGCCCAGCACCAACCACGACCGTGAGCCTTTAATGTCGGGCGCTACCACCAGCGTTATTAGTAGCAAGACGATGATGCCCCCATAGAACCCGTAGGCGAAAACACTATACATTTCGCCGTCGAGCAACAATATCATTCCGCCGATGAACAGGGCTAGGCCTATCCACAGCAACTGTTTACCATAGCGGTAGTTGATGTCCCAGAAAACGGTGTCTTCAAAATTGTATGAGGCACCATATATACACACCCAGCCACATATTACCAATATGATGTAGAGGGCGACTATCCACCAATCTATACTTTTGAAGAAGTTCCTTCTGCGTGACATTTTTGTGTTATTGGATGTGTTTATTTATGTGTTTTTGCGGTCGATGGGATTACAGGCGCCAGACTTGGCAACAAGTTCGCCTCCTTCAACCATGTTTCCCAGTATTGCCGTTTAGGGGTTTCAATCTGGCCGTTCAGGTATTTCTCTGTCATCAGGGCGGCTATTGGGGCTGCCCATGTGGCACCGAAACCGGCGTTCTCTACCACTACGCATATCGCAATTTTCGGGTCGTTCTTTGGGGCGAACGAGATGAAGAGTGCGTGGTCTTTACCATGTGGGTTTTCGGCTGTTCCCGTTTTTCCGCACATGCCCAATTCGTCGTTCCTAATCCAGTAGGCGGTACCGTGCTGTACTACTTGCTCCATACCGTCGATAACCGGTCCGAAGTGCTTCGGATTGATGGTGCTGACGTGCTTGTTGGTGAATGCCGTATCGATTGTTGCGCCTGCTATGCTCTTAATGAGGTGGGGGGTGTAGTAGTATCCCTTGTTGGCGATGACTGCGGCCAGGTTGGCCAGCTGTATGGGTGTTGTAAGAATCTCACCCTGGCCGATGGCGTCAGAGATGATGGTGGTCGCCTTCCAGTGCCGTTCACCGTAAATTTTGTTGTAGACGCCCGCGTTAGGTATGTAGCCGCGCTTCTCACTTGGTGCGTCGGTGCCGAGTCGGTAGCCGAAACCCATTGAAACAAGGTGCTTTTTCCAAGTTTCAAAACCGTTTGCCGCGCCTTTGTATTTCGGGTGGTCGACCATATCTTTGAAACCATAGCAGAAGTAGGCGTTACACGACAACTTTATGGCGGTTATCAGGTCGAGGGCTCCGTTGTGGTGGCAGCCCACAGTCAGGCGCCCGGCATGGAAACCGTGTGTGCACGAGTAGCATTTGTTGGCGTTCACAAATCCTTCCTGCATCAGCACCAGTGTGTTTGCTGTTTTGAAGGTAGAGCCCGGCGGGTAGGTGGCCTGTACTGTTCGGTCGAACAGCGGTTTGTAAGGGTTCTTTACCAGTTTCAAGAATTCTTTGCTTCGTTTGCGGCCGACCAGCAGCGAAGGGTCGTAGGTTGGCGCTGATACCATAGCCAGTATCTCGCCGGTTTTCGGCTCAATGGCGACAATGCTGCCAACCTTGTTGGCCATCAGTTGCTCGCCATAGGCCTGCAAGTCGATGTCGATGGTGGTGGTGATGTCGCTTCCGGCAATGAACGGAACGTCTTTTGCTCCGTCTTCAAACCGGCCTTTCTTTCGTCCGTGCGCATCGCGCAACCATATCTTCACGCCTTTCTGGCCTCGCAAATACGTTTCGTAGGTTCGTTCCAATCCACCCAGTCCTATGAAGTCGCCGGGTTGGTAGTAGGTATCGTTCTCCTTCTGTTTCCTTTTCAGTTGCTCGCCCGAAATTTCGCCAAGGTCGCCCAACAGGAGGGCGCCGCACGGATAGCTGTAGTTGCGGAGTGTACGTTTGCGCACGCTTATACCGTTGAAGCGGAACAGCTTTTCTTGGAATGGTGCGAATTCTTCGTCCGAGAGCTGGCTCATGAAGGTTTGCGGCGTGTAAGGCGAGTAGCCCGGAATCTGGCGGATTTTCTTCATGCGCTCTTCGAAGGTAGCACGGTCAATGTCGAGTGCGTTGCAGAAACTGGCCGTGTCGATACCTTTGGCGTCGCGTACGGTAATCAGAATGTCGTAGGCGTCTTTGTTGAAGGCGATGGCTTTGCCGTTTCGGTCTTTGATAACGCCGCGCGGCGGATAGGTTATTTCTTTGTAGAAGGCGTTGCTGTCGGCTTGGTCGCGGTAGCTGGTGTCTAGAATTTGCAGTACAAACATACGTGCTACATATATGGCTACCACCAACAGCATGAAGCCGCCAATGACGTATCTTCTATTCTGATAAGGGTCGTTTACCATGTTGTACTCGCAGTTTTCTTGTCTTGTCGGGCGGAGTCGTTCCGCGCTTATTTATCGTTTATGTTGTGCCGGTATTTGAAATACTCTACACTGAATATCAGTAGTATGGTAATCAGTACCGATTCTAATATCTTGACCAGCGATTGTCCGGCTTGGTCAAGTGAACCACTTTCTAAAAAGTAGAATAGCGCATGGTGGATTGTTACCATGGCTGCCGCATATTGCAGGTAGCGCGACCGTCCGAATGTCTGGAATGAGGGAACGGTTGCAGAAACGTCTGACGGACCGAGCGCTTTGCAGATCCACCGTTTCAAGTAGGCAATCAAGACGCAGGCGGTACTGTGAATTCCGGGTGTGCTCGAGAAAACGTCAACCACCAGGCCGGTTAGGAACGCCGTCACCAGAAGCGGTATGCGGTTCATGTCGGTTGGCAGGTTGATGATGAAGAGGATGAACAAGAACGGTGTTCCCCATTGGAGGTAGTCGATTCCGTTCAGCACCAATACTTGGACTGCGATGAGGAGAACCCACTCGGTGAGCAGGTTTATGTTAAAGAAACTATTCATTGGTTCTAATCCCCCTTTCCAGTTTTTTCATTTCCTCCGCATTTTTAAAGTCGATGATGTCGACGTAGACCAATTTGCTAAAATCGGGACCTAAGCTAACCTTCAGGTTCAGCAGTTGGTCTTTTCCTCGTTCGTTTTTGACTATTTTTCCCACGAAGACGCCTTCAGGGAATATAGACGAGTAGCCGCTGGTGAGTATGGTGTCGCCTTTTGCTATCGGAATGTAGCTTGGCACATCTTCCAAACTGGCGTAGCGGTAGTCGTCGCCTTTCCAAACCAGTGTGCCGGTCTGGCTTTTGTCTTTCACTTTTACGCTGATGCGGCTCGATACGTTCAAGACGGGTAACACTAGCGCGAAATGTTCGCTTACCGCACTAACGATTCCTACCACACCCGCCTGGCAGACCACACCCATTTCGGGGCGTACACCGTCTGCCGACCCCTTGTCGAGGGTCAGGTAGTTGTGGGCCTTGGTGAAGGTGGCGTTAACCACACGGGCCGACATGAAGGAATAGTTGTTGTCTTCGGCAACCTTCTTGCGCTTGGCGTAGGTCGAATCTTCACGGAAATACTCCAGAGCCTTGTTCGACGCGTAGAGTTGTGTTTTCAGCATGGCGTTCTCGCGGGCCAGTTCCCAGTTGGTGTTACCCAACTCAATGTAGTCGGTAATAGAACTGCGCATTTCGTAGAGTTTGCCGGCTAAAGAGTTGCTGGCATTCAGGTACTGCCCGTGCTGGAAACTGTTGAAGCTGAAGTACAGCACAAGGCTGAGCAGTTCCAACAACACAAAGACAAAGAAGGTTTTGAATATGACAAAAAATCGGATGAGCGTTTCCATCGCTTTGCTAATGCCTATTTAACAACAAAAAACACGTTGCCTTCTGCAGCGTGTTTTATGTTTGTTATTCGTTAAGAGTAACGTTTGCAGGGAATGTCCCACTGGGGAACTTAGCGCATCAAGAACGAGAACTTGTCGGTGTTCTTGAGGGCTACGCCTGTACCGCGGACCACTGCGTGCAATGGGTCGTCGGCAATGTGGAACTGGATACCAATCTTGTTGGTGAGACGTTTGTCCAAACCGCGAAGCAATGCGCCACCACCTGCCAACCAGATACCCTTGCGGACAATGTCGGCATACAATTCAGGCGGAGTCTGCTCCAATGCGCTCAATACGGCAGCCTCAATCTTTGAGATGGACTTCTCGATACAGTGCGCAATTTCTTGGTATGAAACAGGCACTTCCATAGGAAGGGCTGTCATACGGTTCGGACCATGCACAATGTAGTCTTCTGGTGGATCTTCGAGGGTCGTAAGGGCTGAACCTACATTAATCTTGATTAGTTCGGCTGTACGCTCACCCACCTTGATGTTGTGCTGGCGGTTCATATATTCGATGACGTCGGCTGTCAAGTCGTCGCCTGCGATTCGGATAGAGTTGTTAGACACGATACCGCCCAAAGCGATAACGGCGATTTCGGTAGTACCACCGCCTATGTCAACAATCATGTTGCCTTCTGGCATCTCAACATCGATACCGATACCGATTGCTGCAGCCATTGGCTCGTAAATCATATACACCTCGCGGCCACCCGATTTCTCGGAAGAGTCGCGTACGGCACGCATCTCTACTTCAGTACTACCTGAAGGGATGCCGACCACCATTTTAAGGGCGGGGTCGAACAAGAGACTCTTAGAAACGGCCATCTTAATCAGGCCACGCATCATCTTCTCTGCTGCGTCGTAGTCCGATATAACGCCATCGCGCAATGGACGTACGGTTCTGATGTTCTCGTGTGTCTTACCGTGCATCTGTTGGGCCTTTGACCCCAGTGCTATCATATTTTTACTGCTACGGTCAAGGGCGACAATAGAGGGCTCGTCAACCACAATCTTATCGTTGTGGATGATGACCGTATTGGCGGTGCCAAGGTCCATCGCAATTTCCTGTGTGAACGAAAATAAACCCATTGTGTAGGATGGTTAAGCTAGGTTGTTATTTGCCTGCAAAGTAGGCGTGAATGTGGGTGTCGTAGTTAGAAGACACACCGAATGCCTGTTCAGCGAACCATTTGCGCTCGGCCTTGCTGGTAGATGCACCCTGTTTGTTGAGGATGTCGAGCAATGGTTTGTACTGGTTCTTGCTAGCAACGATAACAACATCGTTGAAATTCTTCGCAGCGGCACGAATCAATGAGATGCCGCCTATGTCGATCTTCTCGATGATGTCGGCTTCGCTTGCGCCGCTTGCTACAGTCTCTTCGAACGGATAGAGGTCTACGATAACCAGGTCAATTTCTGGAATCTCGTATTCTGCCATCTGCTTCTGGTCGCTCTCAAGTTCGCGACGGCCAAGAATGCCACCGAAAATCTTTGGGTGAAGGGTCTTCACACGGCCGCCCAAAATAGATGGGTAGGTGGTGAATGACTCTACTGATTTGCATGGTACGCCAAGTGATTCGATGAAACTCTGAGTACCGCCTGTTGAAATCAGCTGTACGCCTTCTGCGTTAAGTTTTTTGATGATTTCGTCGAGATTGTCTTTGTGGAAAACAGAAACTAGTGCTGTTTTTATTTTTTTTGTATCAGACATAATGATTACTTTTTTCGAATTTTATGTTTGAGATTGTCGTTTCTTACCTTTTATTTGCAAAAATAGAAAAAAGCGTCAACTATTGGCGGTTTTGACGCTATTTATTTTTCCTTTTTAGCATTATTTAAGTTGAAGGGTGTTTTGGAGGAAAAGACGCAGTTCGTCGTTTGGCTCTGTGCCTTTCGTCATCAGGAACTTTCCTTCTTTGTCGAGAAGCAGGTACGACGGTATCCCCTTCACGTCGTAAATGTGCCTGAGCGCGTCGGAGTTCGGCACGGTTGCGAATTTCATTTTTTCTTGGAATGGCTTTGCCATTCGCTTTACAGTTTCCTTATTGTCATACAGGAAGATATTGACAATTACGAGGGCTCCGTCGTAGCTGTCGTGAAAGCGGCGTAAAACTTGTAGGTCGCGGCCTGTTTTTTCGAGGTTCGAGTTGCAGAAATTCAGGTAGACATACTTGCCTTTGAAGTCCGACAACTTGAATGTTTTCCCGTTTACGTCGGTTGCCTCGAAATCGGGGGCCGATGTGCCTATGTAGTTGGCGCTGGCTTTGTTAATAAGGGCTTGCAAAAGGTCTCTGTTGTCCTTGTCCTTCACCACGGTGCCAAGGGTCTGCAACATGGTTATTATCTGGCTGCGGCTGAACTCTTGGTACGAGGTCAGGTCTGCTACCAGTTTTATGGCGGCCAGTTCGCGCAACAGTGGATTGGTTATCTTGTAGCGCTGCTTCAAGATTTCCATCATCATCTTGGCGTTGTTGTCGACCACGACACGTTTGAACAGTTCGTATTCTTCCGACCCTATCTGTCCCACAATGAACTCGTTGAACACATTGTTGAAGGCGTCCCAAAAGGCTGGGTTGCCGTAGTCGGCTCCTATGGCGTTCAGTTGTAGAATGACCGTGTCTTGCATGGGTTGGTTCTCGCCCACGCACATATTCATCAGCAAAATGTAGCGGTAGGCTTTGAACTTCTCCTGAAACGGTTTCTTTAGGTCGGTGAATATGTTCTGCAACTCCTTGACCGACTTCCTGAGCGAGTCGACCTGTGAGCCGTATGTGACGTGCTTTATGGTGTAGAAGTCGAACGCGTCTTCAAATTCCATCATCTGGTAGTTGAAGTCGCCACGGCGAAGTCCCTCTATCGTTGCCAGGTAGTCTTTGGGGGCAAAATAGGGGTCCAACTTCTCGATGATGGTGCGTTCGCGGTAGTCGGGCAGCGAAATGGTATAGCTTTCGCCCGGCTCAATGTAAAGGAACGCCTTCGTCACGTCGGTTGGAATGAAGACCTGGAGGGTGCGGTCGGTTTCCAGCTCGAATTTGAAGGAACCGTCGCTTGCCACGGTGGCCTGCCCGAGTTCCTCCTCCTCGTTCAGAACCTGCTCGCTATATGTGCGTACGGCAATAGTCTTCCCGGCGAACGACGGGGCGTTTCCGGAAATGACGGTTGTCTTGGCCTTGACCTGCAGACCGAGGGCCAATAACGCTATAATGCAGCAACTTGTTTTCTCCATGGTGTGTTATTTCGAACTGGTATTTTGTTGGTAGTTGCAAATTTAATTCAAATGTTCGTGAATTTATACATTTATTCTAGAGTGTAGGAATAAATATGCAACAAATTTGTTTTATTTAACTTAAAATAAGGTGTGACTGTAATTTACTTTGTTTGCAAATAAAAATCTTTTATTTTTGCACACGCATTTCGTTTCTTGGAAGCGTTTGCGTTTTTTTGGCCGCCCAATTTGCGGTAACTGTGGCTTTTGATAATTATTCTTTTGGTGGTTGCATTAGTCAATGATTAATGCATTTATATTCAATGTTCAATGTGTTATCTATTTCTACGACAAGAAACAAATAACACTGCGGATGCAGGGAATTTGTGAAAATTCTCTGCATTTTTTATAAAAAGTTGTTCGGAAATTTGGTAGTGTGGATTTTTATCACTTATTTTGCACCGCAATTCCGAAAGGGTTACCGAGATGTAGCGCAGTTGGCTAGCGCATCTGGTTTGGGACCAGAGGGTCGGGGGTTCGAATCCCTTCATCTCGACTGAAAGCGGCTTGATATTTCTTCAAGTCGCTTTTTTTTATATTATCTTTCATTATCTTTGTATATATGGACGCTGATGAAGAAAAGGAACAGAATTCTGAAAAGAATGTGGTGACGGATCCGCTCCCAAGTGAGTCGGAAATAGACGGTGTTGGAACAATTCTAGCTTCGTTTCCCTCGAAAGGTAGTTCCTGTTCCGTGGCCGATGCTGCCGCTTCTGCTGATGCTGAAGATGCTGTCGCCTCTGGCATTGAGGCTGTGGCTTCTGCTGATGTTGGGGACGCTGTCGCCTCTGGTGTTGAGGTTGCGGCCGAAGCGACGTCGGAGATAGGAAGTTTTTTTGAAGGGTTATTCGATGCTTTTTGATAATGTAGGTCATAATCTGCTTCGTTTGAAGAGCGCCGTTCTTGCGGTTCTCATCCTCTCGTCGTGTGCCAGTGCTGCCGAACCCGATTCAACGACAGTAACTTCTGCTTCTGTCTCTGGCGCGATTGACGGACACGACTATGTCGATATGGGGCTGCCTGTGCTTTGGGCCACAATGAATGTGGGCGCCAAACGCCCTGCCGACGAGGGTATGGTGGTGGCATGGGGCGAACTGAAACCGAATGACGAGTACGACTGGCATACCTATAAGTTTAGCGGTGACAGCTGCAACTCATTGACCAAATACTGCCTGCTGGCTGAGTGCGGAAAAGTGGACTCGCTTGCGCAACTGAGTGCGGAAGACGATGCCGCTGCTGCTAACTGGAGCGCTAAGTGGCGCACTCCGACCGATGCCGACTTCGAGGCGTTGCGTATGTGCTGCTCGTGGCAGTGGGTTGATGACTTCGACAGCACGGGGGTCTGTGGCCTGTATGGCGTCAGCAAACTGAACGGGAACTCTATTTTCCTCCCTGCCTCTGAATTCGAAGAGTCGAGAGACGATGCGAAAACCTATTTCCAAGGGTGGTACTGGACGGCATCGCTGGGTTCGGGCCTTCAGGGCACGGCTCTACAGTTCACTTTCAAGAAGGGCGGCAAGAAGGAAGATATAGGCTCGCTGGCTGTTCCTAGGTGTTTTGGCAGACTGATTCGGCCTGTTACAACAAAAAAATGATAAAATAAGCCCAGTATTTTGCAAAAAAGCGTCCGAACGTTTGCATACCTCGAAAAAGTAGACTAATTTTGCAGTGCAATTAAGGCAATCCCGAGATGTAGCGCAGTTGGCTAGCGCATCTGGTTTGGGACCAGAGGGTCGGGGGTTCGAATCCCTTCATCTCGACTGAAAGCGACTTGAATTTTCAAGTCGCTTTTTTGTTTTCATACCGTTCTGGCTCTACCTTTGTAGAACTTCTTAACTTTTTTCAACGATGAGGACTCTTTCCGCTTCTGAAATTAATGTGTTGCAACAGCAGGGCTGTCTGGCCGACGATTGGTCTGCTGTGACTGTTGCCGATGCTTTCAATCCGCAATATATCCGTAACGTACGTTTTTCTGGCCCGGTAGAATTGGGCTGCTTTGAGCGGTCTTTTGTGGCTGCCGACGGTTTCCCCCGACATTCGGGCATCTATAATGCGGCGTTACACAACTGCAAGGTGGGAGACGATTGCTATATTGGTAATGTGCGCGACCATATTGCCAACTATAATATCGGAAACAACACCTTTATTAATAATGTAGACTTGTTGGCCTGCTCTGGCATCTGTTCTTTTGGTAATGGTGTGCAGGTGGCGGCCTTGAATGAGGGTGGCGGTCGCGAAATTACCATCTGTGACCTTTTCTCGTCGCACTTGGGCTATTTTATGGCTATGTTCCGCAACCGTGTGGAGGCTGTGGCTCACCTCGAGTCGCTTGTCAGTGCCTATACCGAGGGAGTGAAGTCTGAAATGGGTACTATTGGCGCTGGTGCCGTTGTTGTAAACTGTGGCACTATAACTGGTGTGAACATTGGCGAAGCGGCACGTTTAGACGGATGCTCGCTGTTGCAGAACGGTACGGTCCTTAGTTCAACAGACGCTCCTTCTGTTGTTGGGGCTGATGTGATTGCGCACGACTTTATTTTTTGCAAGGCGGTTAAGGTTACTGCCGGGGCTCAGATACTGCGCTGCTATGTGGGCGAGGGCTCGCAGGTGGGCGAGCAGTTTGCCGCTACCGACTGCTTTATCTCTTGCAACTGTCAATTCTTCCATGGCGAGGCTGCCTCAATGTTTGCCGGACCTTATACGGTCAGCCACCATAAGTCGACGCTGCTGATTGCCATCTCAATGTCGTTCTTCAACGCGGGTAGTGGTAGCAACCAGAGTAACCATGCCTACAAACTGGGGCCTAACCACCAGGGTGTGCTCGACCGTGGCAGCAAGCTGGCCAGCTCTTCCTACTTGTTGTGGCCGGCTCATTTGGGCGCGTTCACTACGGTGTTGGGTTCCCACAAAGAACACCCAGACACTACCAGTCTGCCGTTCTCCTACCTTATCGATAATCACGGTGTGCCTTACGTGTCGCCTGGTGCCAATTTGAAGAGTGTGGGCACTATGCGCGATGCCGACAAGTTTCCGAAACGCGACGGCCGCAGTAAGGGCTGTGCCGACCGTGTGTCGTTCAATATGCTCAATCCGCTAACAGTTGCACAAATACTGAAGGGTGTGGCTGTGTTGGAAGGTTTATTGGCCGATGTGGCCGATGAATATGTATATGGCGGCTTACGTATTAAGGCGAAGTCGGCTAAACACGGTCTCGAACTCTACCGTATGGCGTTAAATAAATACAAAGGCGACCTTTTGTTGAAGAGGGAGGCTGACGGACAACCTGCGCTTATGACTGCTAAAAGCGACGCTTGGGTAGATTTGGGCGGTCTGATTGTCCCTGCCGATGTGCTCGACCAGGTGGGTGCTGTTAAGGATTTAGTTGCCGCAAATGATCTTTTTGCCACATTAGAGGGCCAGTTGTTCGCATACGAATGCGGATGGGCGGCCAAGCAGTTTCCTGGTTTGTTTGAGGCGAAACAGAAAATGGCGGTGCTCGACGATTGGCACGAGGCTTGTGTGTGTTTGATTGACAGTGCGCTCTGCGATGCGAAGAAGGAGTTTGCTCCTACTGTAATGCTGGGCTATGGTCTCGACCCTGTGGGCGATTGCAAGGACGAGGACTTCAAAGCCCTGCGTGGCGAGTACGGTGAAAACAGTTTTGTTAAGTCGCTCCAATCTCAACTCGACGAGGTGCATGTGCGCTACTCAGAGGCGGTGTCTGTGTTGTAATTGGCGTCTTGAATGCTTCATCATACAAAACACCCCGTAGGTCAGAACGGCTTACGGGGTGTTTCTGTTTTTGGGTGTGCTTACTGCACTGGTACCTGTATTTCAGTCAACCATTCCGATTCGTTTTCCTTGTTCCATGGACCATCGATGTAGCTGAAACGTGGGTAACCAACAATCTGTAGACCTTGTTCCTGAATGTAGGCGAGCACCTTGGTCATCGATTCCGAGAAGGTGGTATATGGACCGTAGTGACCGTAACACAGTGCTTTTGGAATAGCAGGTGCTTCGTAGAACTTTACAATGTCGGTGTCTTCGTGCATTTCGCCTACGGCTTCACAGTATTCCACATCAATGTTGGTGTCTTTGTGCTCCTTGTCGTGCTCAATGCTGTAGCAGTATTGTGGTTCGGGACAAGTGCAACCCAAACGCATCATTTCAGGACCGATAACACCCACACACAATTCTCCAAAATCGTTATAAGTCTTGATGACTTGGCGGTGACTTGCTACAATACGGCTGGCTATACTCTTAATTTCAAATGTCTGTTTCATTTTCATTCTATTTTCTGAGAATTCTTCCAGACTTTGCAGCTCGTTCAGTTGTTGCTGTAGACGCGTTAATTCGTTTACGCAGTTGGCCATCTTCTGACGTATGGTATCTAAGTTGGGGCGGTCTTCTCCACGCTCGAAGATGTCGCAAATCTCCTCTAACGAAAGTCCGAGTCTTTTCAGGTGGAGTATGCGGTTCAACTTTTGTGTCTGGTCTAGCGTATAGTAGCGGTAACCCGTCCACTCGTCCACTTCTGCGGGTGTCAGCAGTCCTAACTCTTCGTAGTGTCTCAGCGTTTTAACGGTAACTCTGCAAAGTTTCGAGAACTCTCCAATTTTATACTTTTTGTTCATTTTCGTAATTGTTTGTTTGCGCATCCGTTGAATTACGTTGCAAAGTTAAGCCCTACCCTAAGGTACGAGTCAAGAGAAAATTTCGCTTTTTTCGTTTTATCCTTGGGGTAGGGCCTTTAACTGTTTGTATTACAGCTGTGAATTATCCGAATTTTTCTATCTCGTTAATCACTGCGTCTGGGTCATCGTTCAGCGAGAGGAGCAGATTTTTGTACTTCCCGGCTTTTGCCAGTTGCTGTAGCAACGGATAAATTGGCATTTCCTCTGTCCAGAACTTGGTGCCGAGAAAAGCCATCGGACTGGCATAGCCAAAACTGAGGTAGTGGTTCTGTACCGCATCTTGGAAAATTTCTTGCAGGGTGCCTGCACTGCCGGGGGTGTAGACGATGCCGCCTTTGGCTATGGTTAGAATTCCGTCTTCGCGAATGCTGTTGTCGAAGTATTTGGCTATATGGGTGGCAAACGGAGTGGCTGGCTCGTGACCGTAAAGCCAGGTGGGTACGCCCAAACTGTAGTATTTGTCTTGTTTGTATTTTCCCAGTACGCGGAAGGCGGTGGTTATCCATTCGGAGTCTTTAAACGAAGGCGCGGTTTGCAGCATGGCAATGGCGTCTTCGGTCTCGGCATCGGTTCTGCCTGCCATCCAGGCTCCGAGGTGGGTCGCCTCCATTGCGCCGGGTCCGCCTCCGCTAACCATCAGGTAGCCCCTCTCTGTCAGTTTTTTGCTGATACCCACAATTTGTTTGAAGCTGTCGTCGGTACGCAGAAGTCCGTGCCCGCCCATAATGCCTACAATTTTTTTCTCGTCGTAAGCGTCCAGAAAATCGTGTAGGGCGTCGCTCATGGCGTGGTCGTGCAGGGTGCGGGCTAGTGTTTCCTTTATGTCGGTGGCTTTCTCCCCCGTCCATTTATAGTGGCGGTAGACCCGTTGATCGTAGCACGATTCGTAGCTGTTGGCTTTCTCGGGAGAAAATCCCTCGTAGAGCGATGCTGCGTTGTAGAGCGAACCGCGGAACGGATTGTAAGGCATGTCTATTTGTGGGAATATCAAACAGTTGCCCGATATGCAGCGGTGGTAGTCTTCGGGAAGGGTGCAGCCCAGAAAAATGCAGTCTTCGAAGTAGAACGGACGGTTGGTGTCGTCTACTTGGCAGAAATCGATATTCTGAAAGGCAAAATGGCTGAAGATGTGGCTTTTGCTCCCCTCCTCGAAAAATTGGTCTAATGTTGTTATTTCTTTATAGTTCATGTTTGTATGTTTTGCAGGTCTGGCTACTTCTTTTGTGCCCATGGGGTTTTGCTGTCGAAGGTGTAACCCAGACTCCAGTAGATGAATTGGGCCTTGCTGAGGCGTATGGCACGTATGCCGCAGGTGCCGTAAAGGTGCTTGTTGAAGTTTACGGCCACACCAACAATCTGGTAGAAACGGCTGGTTTTTTCCACTTCGTGTTTCAGGTCGTAACCCAGTTGTCCGAAATAGTTGAAGTAGGGGGTCCGTAATTCTCCTTTTGCCGAAAGTCCAATCTGGATGCGGTCGCTGGTGGGCCCGAGGTGCAGGTGGTTGTAGATGAGTCCGTCCCGGCTTGTCTCTTGTTGTACCGAAGCGTTGTTGCTCTCGTCGTAGACAAGGTCGATACTCGGACCATAGTACCATTTGTAGTTCGGCGAATAGAGTGGCGCATAACTCAGTTGGAAGACCCGGAAGGTGTGGTCGTAGTACTCGTTTTTGAGGCCTGAGCCCACGGTGTCCATATAGAGTTGGCGCTTGCTGACCGTGAAGGTAAACTCGTGCTTGAGGTGCTTCTCGTACGGTGCTTTAAGATTCATGTTCGGGTAGCTTTCGCGCAGTTCGGCAGCGCTCTGGTGCCCGAAGGTGTAGGAGGGGTCGTCCCAGCGGTAGGCCAGTTCAATCATCGGCGACCACAGATTCATTCCTTTGTTAGGCACATGCGACGCACCGTTACTGAAGTGGGTGAACCCACCACCCAGTTTGAGGTCGAAATGTTTAAAAGCCTGCCATTCGAAGAAGAGGTTGAACCCGATGTGGGCATTCTCGCGCGAGCCAATGGTGATGTTGTCGGGAGCGTTGATGTCGTCGTAATGTCCCCAGTTGGTACTGTAGCCCAGGTTCCACTCGTATTGCAGGTGGCAGCGTTGGCTGAATTCCGCTAGCGAGCCTCCGTGAAAAACAAAGAAAGAGAATGGCTGCCCATAGTAGTTACTCTCGTCGAAGCGGGCTGTGTAGAAACCTATGCCGGTGTAGGGCTTGTGGTAGTTGAGGTTCATGGGCGAGTTGCCGGGAACCCCGATGCCGAATTTGGCCGAAATGGCGCGGTAGCCCAGTTTCCGGCCTTCTTCCTTTAAAAAGTCGTTGGTCTTCAGCATCTGACCCTGGTCGTATTTGATTGATATGAATTTCGGACGTTTCAGGTCGTTCATGTCGGGCAGGGGTACGTTCGAGTAGACCTGTTCGAATGGGGTAATGTCTACGCGGTATGGGGCGACTGTACTGTCGGTAGTGGTGCTGTCGTTGCCAGAGGTGGCAGTGGCGTAGGCTGTCGCTGAAAATAGAAGCGGCACTAGTAGCGTGGCGGCACGTTTCATAGGTTGTCTTGTTCTTTCTTGTTCTCTTCTTCGTTAATATCTTCCTCGGTAGGTAGTTTCACACCCATTTTTGCAGCGCGTTTTTCCCACTGTTCTTTGGCCAGTTGCTGCATGTCGATGTTGGTGTCGGTCTCATCGGTGATTTCCAATCCGAGAATGGTCTCTAACACATCTTCCAGAGTGACGATGCCTTCCACACCGCCATATTCGTCAATCACAAGGGCAATCTGTTCCTTGCTGGCTATCATTTGGTCGTAGAAACGCAGAATGGAAGTGTGCTCGTAGCAGCAGGCAATAGGTCGCTTAATGGCGCGCAGTTTGGCTTGCTTGTCGTCGTTGGCCAGGTGGAGCAGAATATCGCTTTTCAAGACAAAACCCGTAATATTGTCAAGCGATTCCTGATAGACGGGTATGCGCGAGTAGCGCAGGAAATCCTTCTTGTGGAAGAACTCTTCGAGCGAGAGGTCTTCCTGTGCGGCCAATACCACGGTGCGTGGTGTCATGATGCTGTGCACCTTAATGCCGCGCATTTTGATGAGGTTGTTGATTATTTTGCTTTCGCTGGCGTTAAAAACTCCTTCTTTCTCGCCAATGCTGGTCATAGCGGCAATCTCTTCTCGGCTTACGGTGGCTGCCGATTTCTTCGGGGTAACGAGGCGGGTAATCAGCAGCGCGATTTGTAGAACGGGGTAGGTAATCCAAATGTAGAACTGGCAGATGTAGGCTACAGGGATGCAAAGTTGGCGCCAATAATGTATGCCGATGGTTTTGGGGATGATTTCAGAGAAAATCAGAATCATTACGGTCATAACGGCCGATGCGACTCCGAAGAACTCCGAACCGAACACTTCGGTCACCTGCGCGCCCACGCCGGCCGCACCTGTAGTGTTCGCCACCGTGTTGAAAATTAGTATCGATGTAGTGGCTTTCTCGGTATGCTGTTTCAAATTTTTCAGTAGCCGGCCACCGCTGCTTTTTGCCGCTAGTGTCTCGGCATAAGAGGTGGAAGTGGAGAGCATGGTGGCTTCCATTACCGAACAGAGGAACGACAGACTGACTGTCGCTAAAAGTATGATGATTAACAGTGTCATTCGAAGGACTTCTTTACTGCAAAAATAATGGTTTTGCTACAATTTCTAATATTTTTCAATAAAACGGATGCTATGTATTTCAGAATTTTATAAATTTGCAAAGCACGCAAATATCCATCTGTTGGGTCTAATGTGTTTAAAATCGAAAAAGGATGAAAACAAAATCTTTATTTATAGCTGCGGCTATGTTGGTAGTTTGCAATGCAGCAAACGCTCAATGTAAGGGAAAATGCCGTAATGGTAAGGGTATCTATACCGACGTAGATAATGGTTGGGTGTACGATGGCACTTTCAAAGACGGTTTGTTTGAAGGTAAGGGCACTATCACTTATAAGAGTGGTGCCAAGTATACGGGCGATTTCAAGTTAGGTAAGCGTGAAGGTAAGGGTACCTACACTTACCCTACTGGTGATATCTACACTGGCGACTTTAAGAATGGCTTGCCTGACGGTAAGGGTATCTATACTTTCGCTACTGGCGACCGTTACGAAGGCGACTTCAAGGAAGGCAAGCGCGAAGGCCGTGGTACTTACACTTTCTCTAGCGGTACTCAGCAGATTGGTGAGTTCGAGGCTGGCGAATTGGTGGAAGAAATCAAGATTATCCGTAAGAAAAAGGAATAACGTTTCTTTTAAACGTATAGTAAGGGCTGAACCCGAAGCGGGTTCGGCCCTTTTTTCGTATCTTTGCATCCGCAAATAAAAAAGAGGTGGATAACAATGGCTGATAATAACAGGGATAAAAAGAACAGCATCGACATGCTGCACGGCTCTTTGCTCGACAAGATAATTCTATTTGCCTTGCCGTTGGCTGCTAGCAGCGTGTTGCAACAATTGTTCAACTCTGTCGATATTGCTGTTGTCGGTCAGTTTGCGGGCAAAGAGGCTATGGCGGCCGTGGGTAGCAACAGCTCGGTCATCAATCTGGTTATCACCTTGTTCGTGGGCCTTTCTGTTGGCGCTAATGTGGTTATTGCCAACTATATCGGTCAAAAGAACCGTTTGGGCCTTAAGCGGGCTGTCGACACCATTGCGGCAGTGGCCCTCATTAGCAGTGCCGTTCTGTTGGTGCTGGGCATAGCTTTGGCACGCCCTATTCTCGAATACATCGATACTCCACAAGACATCATCGATCTTTCAACCCTTTATCTTCGCATTTATTTTGCGGGCATTCCGTTCATTATGGTGTTCAATTTCGGTTCGGCCATCCTGCGCGGAAAGGGCGACACCCAGCGTCCGCTTTACTGTCTGCTGGTGTCGGGCATTATCAATGCGGTATTGAATGTTGTATTAGTGGTGGTTTTCGATATGGGTGTGGCCGGAGTGGGTATTGCAACAGTGGTGGCTAACAGCATTAGTGCGGTAATGGTCGTTCGCATTCTGCAAACCGAGCGCAACCCCTACCGTTTGGTCGTGGCGCGCATAGGGCTGCATACGGCCGAATTGGTGAAAATGGTAAAAATAGGTGTGCCAGCCGGTTTGCAGGGTATGGTATTTGCCATTGCCAACGTCACCATCCAGTCGTCAATCAACAGCTTCGGCTCAGCCGCAGTGGCGGGTTCGGCGGCGGCCCTCAATTTCGAGCATTTTTGTTACTATATTATAGCTGCATTTGCAGCGGCGGCAGTAACCTTCATGGGGCAGAATTTTGCCGCAGGTCAGAAGCAGCGGTGCCGCCGCATCTTCTTCCATACCATGTGGATGTGTGTGGTGGGCTGTGGGGTGTTTAATGTGTTGTTTACTTGGCAGGAAAGTTTTTTTGTCGGATTGTTCAACTCCGATCCGGCAGTGCACGAGTTCACCTATATCCGTATGGAGTGGGTGTTGCTGGTGCAGTTCGTGGCCAGCAGTTATGAAGTCGCGGCCGGAGCGTTGCGTGGTTTGGGCTATTCGCTCTTGCCTGCGCTTCTGACGGTGGTGGGCACTTGTGCCCTTCGTCTGTGGTGGGTGGGTGTTGTTGTACCTTCACACCATACGTTCCAGTGGCTGATGGCCGTTTATCCGTTCTCGTGGGTGGTGACGGGCCTTATGGTATTGGCCGCCTACTATTGGGTAGGCCATAAGAAGGGAATCTATTAGTTTTTGTTGTGTTGAGTTTAAGAACCTCAAGCTTATCTTTCATCAAATTATTGTAAGTAACTTATATTCTGCTGATAATTGCAGAAGAATTTGTCATGTGCGATATTAAGTGTGTGCGAATTGGTATTATACAGATGATTTTTTAAATTAAAATATTCTAAGAATTAAAAATATTATATAAATTTGTCGTGTAAATAAACACGTCGGTAATAAATAGAAAAACGAAAATCTATTGATTATTGCCTGTTGAGTTAGTTTTATAATGTAACTGCTTTATTTATAGTAAATAATAACAATTCTATTTTGTTGGTTATTATCCGGAGATAAGCACGAATAAGTTTTGTTTATAGTGTTGATTAAGTACAGGTTATGTGTTGTAAACCCGTTTCTTTTGACACCTAATATTCTATTTTTTATTAATTTTTCAAAACTTTATGAAATTTTACAAGTATCTATTAATGCTGCCAGTGGCTTTGATGGCGGTAAGTTGTTCTGATGAAGAATTATCAGAAGAAGTAGTTGAAGCACCCGTTTCTAACGAATTGAAAAGCATTTACGCTTACGATGATATCAGATGGAATGTTGGAGAAGAGATTCCATATTTTATAGAGGGTGGAACTAGAAAGGATGTCTGGCATGTAGAAGATTGTATGGAAACGTGGATGGCATACGCTAATGTGAAATTTAAGGAAGCTCCTAATTTTCAATCGGCAATTGTCAGAATTAAAATCTATTCTGATAATGGTTCAAATGTTAACGGTAGCGCTGCGTTAGGAAAATACTATCAATTGCAAGAAAATCAAAAACATCCGAACGCTCCAACTGTGAATCTTTATATATCAGGTATGTCGAGAGATAAGGCAGAAACTGTTATATTGCATGAATTAGGGCATGTTTTAGGTTTGGCTGATGAAACTTATCACAAGGACTTTAATGTTAACAACTTAAAAAGTAATTTGATTAAAAATGAAATAGGTTCTAATTTGTATGATCAATTGTTTGGTGAGAAATCTCGAAATGATTATCAATATGGTGTTTGCTACAAATATTCAACTCCTTTCAATCCAAATTCAATCATGATGTATCAAATACCTTCAAGATGGACTAAAAATGGTATTTCCTATCCTGGTGGCGTTGACTTGACTCCTCAAGATATTATGGTAATTAATATGATGTATCCTTTTGAAGCAAAATATGTACCTGTTTTTGTGGGTTCGGAAGGTAATAATGGCGCAATTTTAGGTAGATTTGCTGATTTCGGAGATTGGACAAAAGTCAGAAAATTTGTTGGCTATGGTTTTGAACAAGAGCAACCTGGAACTTATCCTGTTACAAAATTTGAAAACAATAAAGGAGAATTCCGTATGGGAACTGGAAAGAAATCAGGTAATACAATAGTTTGGGATAAGAGTATGGAGAAGAGAGGTTTTTATCCTGTAGAAGACTTTAAACCCATTTATATGTATTATTCTCATGGATACGGAAGAACGCCGGTAGAAGTGTATTTTAAGAATGGAGAGGCAATGGGATATTCATATTGTCTCGATTCTTACCTGACTGGTGCGGGTTATACAAGGCCTGGGTCTCCTTTGGCACTTGTGACAAATCCGACAGAGAGACACTAGGAATAAAGCCTAATTTATACTTTAATTTATTGAACAGCGCAAGCTCTTGTTCTATCAAGTGCTTTCGCTGTTCTTATGTTATTAAAAAACTAAAATACAATGAGAATATATAAAAGTGTTAGAGTTTTAACATTATTGACGTCTGTTGTTGCGTTATTTAACTGTAGCGACGAGAATTTTAGAGAGGAACAAAAGCTGTATGCTGAAGTTCCTAATAATAATGAAAACGTTGACCCCCGAATAGCTGCCTTGTATTCTACACGTCATACTATGAGTGAAGAACAGGCTAAAACTCTGGCAATGAGAGCCGAGTCTTTCTTTTCAGGGAAAAATAACGGACTTAAAAGCGCATCAATAAATGATGTAATAGTTCTTAAAAAACGAAATAAAAATCAATTAAAGTCATTGCGTGAATTAAGTAGTGTTATTCCCGATACAACGGCATATATTATCAATTTTGCGGATAACACTGGTTTTGCGGTAATAGGTGCGGATGACAGAATTGGAGATCCAATTCTAGCTTATATTGAAAATGGCAATTACGACAATAGTCAGGATGTAAATAGGCAAAAGGTCATAGATGGAATACAGCAATATGTGGAGAACGCTATTGTTTCGTTTGAACGGAGTAGGGATTCTTTAATGCTGGTTGCCGAGGCCTATATCCGAGACAATGGTATTGCAAATGAAGATTTTAATTCTCTTAAAAAAAGTACACTAACACCAACTCTTACGTTTGCTGGAAATAAAGAAGTGCTACCATTATGTAAGACCAAATGGGGGCAGGACTCCCCTTATAATGATTATATCGCAAGCGAAAAAGGTGCTAAGTATCCTGTCGGTTGTGGTGCTGTGGCAACTGCACAAATTATGGCCTATTGGCAGGGTGCTTCGCCGTTGAGTTGGAGTGAAATATTGAGAGGACCAAGAATTTCTGATTTGACTGCAACTGGAAAACAACATTTACAGATTCTTCTTCTGTTTGTGGCTGATGGTTGTAAATCAAAATATAATCTTGATGGAACATCAACAACTTTTTCTGATTGTGCTGCTTATTTACGTAAGAGTAATTTAAAAACTAGCACTACAGATTATTCGGTGAACACAGTAAAAAACGCATTAGATAACAAATGCCCTGTAATCATGAGAGGAACGGATACTCAAAGTGGTGATGGACATGCCTGGGTGGTAGATGGATACAAATCTACAAACTACAAGATAAAAATACTTTCTATTAATCTAAATGCATCGGAAAATCACTTTCATTACAATTGGGGCTGGAATGGTTTCTGCGATGGTTGGTACAAATCTGGTATTTTTGCTGTAAACGATTCTGAAACTCGGGATGGTTCTGATAGCTACTTCAAAGCAAAGGATGATCCTGACTTTAGTAAGGAACAAAGGCTTCTGATTGTTTGTAAGTGATCCTTTTTAGATTCTGGGCATTTAGCCTTTGTTTTTCTTTGAAAAGACCTTTTTGTTGCTGTCCCATAACCCTCTCTCGGCCAGCATCAACTACTCTCGACAGCGAAAGTTTCACGAACTTTCGCTGTTTTTCTTTTGTGACTTAATGTGAATCCCTAAAACAGGTCGTCGAGTATGAACTCTGTCTGCACCCTGTTGGTTAGCCCATTTTGTTTTATAAATCTGTACAGAAGGATTGTATAGAAGATAAGGAACACTGTTTTTGTCGGAAAGTGGAAGAAAATTAGACTTTCCGACAATTTTCCCCGCTACAATCTCCAAAATTTATAACGCTACCTGCATGTATTCGGCGGAAAAAGTGTAGTGGTTGGCGTAATATTCGGTAGAAAAAGTGTGATGATTGGTGCAATATTCGGCAGAAAAAGTGTATTTCCTCTGCCCGGTTGCTGTCGGTGAACTCCAACTTCTTGCAAAAAACATCGTCACAACAAACCAATGTTGCGTAATACTCGCTAAATTTGCGTTAAGCAGAAAAAACGCATAAAATGAAAAAGAATATTGCAATTGTTGCTGGCGGCGACCAGAGCGAACAGGAGGTCTCGCTCCGCAGTGCGGCCGGTATCTACTCGTTTATCAACAAAGAACAGTACAACCTTTACATCGTTACTATCATCGGACAAGACTGGAAAGTGAAGGATGGTGACAAGGAATTCAATATCGACAAAAACGACTTCAGCTTTACAAATGCCGAGGGTCAGAAAATCAAGTTCGCCTGTGCCTATGTTACCATTCACGGCGTGCCTGGCGAGGACGGCAAACTGCAGGGGTATTTCGAACTGCTGAATATCCCTTATACTTGTTGCAATGTGCTGGCTGCCAGCATCACTTTCAACAAGTTTGCCTGCAACCACTTCTTGAAGGCGTTTGGCGTGAACGTAGCCGACTCTGTTCTGGTGAAGAAGGGACAGAAGGTCGATGCCGCGGCTGTGGTAAAACGGTTAGGGCTGCCTTGTTTTGTTAAACCCAATGCTGGCGGCAGCAGTTATGGCGTGACTAAGGTGAAAACGGCCGACCAGATTGAACCGGCTATAGAAAAAGCCCTTCACGAGGGTGACCAGGTGCTTATTGAAGGCCTGATGACTGGTACAGAAATCACCTGCGGTATTTATAAGACGGCCAAGAAGACGGTGGTGCTCCCTATTACCGAGGTCGTTTCACACAACGAGTTTTTCGACTACGATGCGAAATATAAGGGACAGGTGGAAGAAATTACGCCTGCACGCCTCAGTGCCGAGGTTACGGCAAGGGTTCAGCAGCAGACGGCTGCTATTTACGATGCGCTTGGTGCCCACGGACTTATCCGTGTCGACTACATTATTAGCGCCGATGGCACCATCAACCTGTTGGAAGTGAATACCAATCCGGGTATGACGGCCACCAGTTTCATCCCTCAACAGGTGCGTGCCGCCAAACTCGACATTGCCGATGTGATGGCCGATATTATTGAAGACAGCATCGCTAACGCTTAAAAAAATCCGACAGATGGCTACCATACAGTTATATCCCAAACTTATTACCGATGCGCTGTCGAATGTGCGCTATCCGGGTTCGGGTAAAAACATTATAGAAGAGGGCCTTTTGGCCGACGACCTCCGTATCGACGGAATGAAGGTTAGTTTCTCGCTGCAGTTCCCCAAGGAGCGCGATCCGTTTGCCGCTTCGCTGGTAAAGGCGTGCGAGACGGCCATTCTGACCTACGTCAGTCCCGAAGTGGAGATTAAGGGCAACATCGGTACTATTTTCGCCCA